>JMBV01000321.1_pt1 | contig 16309 bp, 37 predicted proteins | sample 616531 | NCBI WGS metagenome assembly JMBV01 (sample SAMN02727904, study PRJNA239997) | anaerobic digester metagenome | biome: anaerobic digester; isolation source: mesophilic anaerobic digester inoculated with municipal waste water sludge... | place: Germany: Bielefeld University, CeBiTec ... | reverse complement strand
TCAAAAAAAGAAGGGTTGCAATAGCAGGAGTATTGGCTATGAAACCAGATGTATTGATTTTAGACGAGCCTACAGCAGGTTTAGACCCTAGAGGTAGGGATGAAATCCTAGGTAAAATACAGGAATTGTATGAAAGAGAAGGGATAACCATAGTATTGGTTTCCCATAGTATGGAGGACATAGCCAAATTAGTCAATAGAATAATTGTAATGCACAATGGAAAAATAGCCATGGATGGAAATACTAGAGAAATATTTAATCAGGCAGAAGAATTAGAAAAGCTAGGCTTGGGCATACCTCAAGTCACCACTTTTATGAGGGAATATAAAGCTAAGGGAAACAATATTAAAGAAGACATACTAACTATAGAAGAAGCTAAGATTGAAATAATAAACTTTTTAAGGAGTAGAAAAAAATGCTTAAAGATATTACAATAGGTCAATACTTTCCAGGGGGGGATACATTTGTACATAAGTTAGACCCTAGAATTAAAATTTTAATATCCATAATGTTTATAATATCTTTATTTTTTTATTAAAGATTTTTATCCTTATGCCTTAATTTTTGCATTTATAATTTTTTTCCATAATACTTTCGAAAATTCCCATAAGATTTATATTAAAAGGCCTAAAGCCACTGATGTTAATTATAATCATAACATTTCTCATAAATGTATTTTTAACAAAAGGAGAAGTGCTATATACCCTAGGACCTTTGACTATAACTAAGGAAGGCCTTAGTCAGGCTGTGTTTATGGCCCTAAGGCTAATATTTTTAATCACTGGTACATCCCTATTGACCCTTACTACCTCACCAATATCTTTAACAGACGGTATTGAAAGTCTATTATCTCCATTTAAGAAAATAGGATTACCAGCTCATGAATTAGCCATGATGATGACTATAGCCTTAAGATTTATACCTACTCTATTAGAAGAAACAGACAAGATTATGAAGGCACAAATGGCTAGAGGAGCAGATTTTGAGTCTGGGAATGTAATCAATAGGGCAAAAAAAATCTAGTGCCTCTATTGGTACCCTTATTTGTAAATGCTTTTAGAAGGGCAGATGAATTAGCCATTGCCATGGAAGCTAGATGTTATAGAGGTGGAGAACATAGAACTAGACTAAATGAATTATCTCTAGACAGGGATGATGCCATAGCCTTAATTTCATCCATTATATTTTTGGTTTTATTATATCTACTAAGTATATAAATTATATTTAGGAAAGAAATATGAGAAATATTAAATTGACCATAGAATACGATGGTACCAATTATGTAGGCTGGCAAAAACAAATTAATGGCATAGGCATACAGACTAAAATAGAAGAGGCAATTTTTAATACTACAAATGAAAGGGTAAATTTAACAGGTTCTGGTAGAACTGATAGTGGAGTTCATGCTAGAGGGCAAGTGGCGAATTTTCGCACTAATTCTAGTATCCCAGGAGAAAAGTTTAAGGATGCTCTAAATATAAAATTACCTTGGGATATTGCCATAGTAGAATCAGAAGAAGTTGACTTAGACTTTCATTCTAGATACGATGCAGTGGCTAAGGAATACTCCTATTTAATTTACAATAATTCCAATAGAAGCCCCCCTATATAGAAATTATTCATGTCATGTACCTATGTACTTAATTTCAAAGAAATGGAAAAGGGATGCAAATATTTTTTTAGGGACTCATGATTTTCTATCTTTCGCAGGTTCAAAGAATATTTTAGAAGATACTTGTCGAACTATAAATAATATTGACCTGGAAAAGTGGAAAGATTTTATTAAGTTAAATATAGAGGGAAATGGATTTTTATACAATATGGTGAGAATTATAGCAGGAACCTTAATAGATATAGGTAGAGGAAAAATTCAAGCAGAAGATATTCCTAAAATAATAGATTATAAAGATAGAAAATTTGCAGGTCATACTGCAGCTGCAGAAGGATTATATTAGAAAAGGTATATTATTAAAATTGGTCTTGACATTGATATTTACTTGTATTAGAATATATAAGAGTGTTTTAAAAAGCCCCCCCGGAACTTTTTGAAACCCAATGAGGAAATAAGGAGGGAAAGAAATGAAGAGCTATATGGCTAAACCTGAAGAAATGGAAAGAAAATGGTATGTAATAGATGCAGAAGACAAAGTGCTAGGTAGATTGGCAACAGAGATTGCTACTATATTGAGAGGAAAGCATAAGCCAATATATACTCCTCATGTAGATACTGGGGACTTTGTAATAGTAATAAATGCGGATAAAGTAAAATTAACTGGAAAAAAAATTAGAGCAAAAAGAATATAGATACCACACTGGATACCCAGGTGGATTAAAATCAGTACCCTATAGTAGAATGATGGAAAATAATCCTGAAAAAGCTATTGAATTAGCTGTTAAGGGTATGATGCCTAAAAATAGATTAGGAAGACAAATGTATAAAAAAATTAAGAGTATATAGTGGACCAGAACATAAGCATGAAGCGCAACAACCAGAAATATATGAATTTTAAGTATTTGAGAGAGGAGGATTATAATTGGCGAATATACAATATATAGGTACAGGAAGAAGAAAGACCTCTGTTGCAAGAGTTAGATTACTTCCTGGCAATGGAAAAATTACTGTAAATAACAGAGATATTGAAGAATATTTTGATTACGATACATTGAAAGTTCTTATTAGAGAACCTTTACTAATAACTGATACGGTGGATAAATATGATGTATTTGTAAATGTTAATGGCGGTGGATTTACAGGCCAAGCTGGTGCTATTAGACATGGTATATCTAGAGCCTTAATAGAATCAGATGAAGAATTAAGACCAGCACTTAAAAAAAGCAGGTTTCTTAACTAGAGATTCTAGAATGAAAGAAAGAAAGAAATACGGTTTAAAAGGAGCCAGAAAGGCACCCCAATTCTCAAAGAGATAATATTAAAAGCTTCCATAAGGGAGCTTTTTTTTGCGCAATTTTTTTTGTAATACAAACTATGCCCTAACCATATATTTCATTAGGAGGGGATAGTTATGAAAATTATTTATATTAAAAAGAAACAAATTTATATTTTGCTATTTGTAATTCTTATGCTATTCATTGGATTAATTATATTTCTAAGAAACAAATCTATAACTACTATGAACAGGCCTATTAGCAATAAAATCATAGGCATAGACCCAGGCCATGGAGGCATAGACCCAGGTACAGTAAGTAAAAGTGGGGGGGTAGAAGAGGCAGAAATAAATTTAAAAATAGCTTTAAAACTAAAGGAAATAATTAGAGCTAATGGTGGAAACACTATAATTACTAGAGAAAATGAAAAGGCATTAGCCGACAATAAAAGGGAAGATTTAGAAGCTAGAAGAGAAATAATAGAAAGGGAATTATGCGATATATTCCTAACTATACATTTAAACAGCTTTACAGACCCAAGATATTATGGGGCACAGGTCTTCTATAAAAAGGATTCTCAGGAAAGTATACTTTTGGCAGATTGTATTCAGGAGGAAATGAGACTATTATTAGACGAAGATAATACTAGAGTGCCACAAGAAAGAGACGATGTATATTTAATAAGAGAATTAGATATTCCAGCAGTTTTAGTCGAATGTGGATTTTTGTCTAATCCTCAGGAAGAAAAATTATTGAAATCTGAAAACTATCAGCGGAAAATAGCACAGGGAATATATAATGGCATAATAAAATTTTAGAGGAAATGGAAAGAAGGGGCAGTTAAAATGTGGATAAGGCCTGTGGACAAATATTAACTATGTGGATAATTAATATATTATGTAAATTTAATGACTAATACTATTGATTATAGGCCTAAATATTTGGTTTACATATATTATCCACTAGGAATTGTGGATAATGTGGATAAGGTGGATAATAAATAGCTTTGGGAATATAATAACGGTATTGCATTATTTTGACTACTCTTGTATAATTAATTTGGATAGACTTTTAAATTTCCTTATATTTAATTTAGAGTTTTAAAAGGGAATTTTTAGGGTAATATATTTTAGAGAATACTTAGGAAGGAGTGGTAAGAAATGGCAGCTAGAAAAACTCCACTTTATGAGGAACATGTAAAATTAGGTGGAAAAGTTGTAGATTATGCAGGGTGGATGCTACCAGTGCAGTACGAAGGTCTAATTGCAGAGCACAATGCAGTTAGAAACAAGGCAGGGCTATTTGACGTATCACATATGGGAGGAATAGTAATTAAGGGAGAAGATGCATTGGCTTACTTACAATATCTATTGACAAATGATATTGCATCAATTGAAGACAATGAAATAATTTATACCTTAATGTGCTATCCTGATGGAGGCGTAGTAGACGATTTTCTAGTCTATAGATATGCTGAAGATGAATATTTCCTAGTAGTAAATGCAGCTAATACAGATAAAGATTTTAAATGGATGATTGATAATAAGAAGGATTTCAATATAATTATTGAAAATAAATCTGATCAAATCGCAATTGTAGCAATACAAGGGCCAGAATCTAGAAATATATTACAAAAGCTTACAGACTACGATTTATCCAGTATGAAGCCCTTCCATTTTGAAAAGAAGGTAAATGTAGCAGGTGTAGAATGTATGGTATCCCGTACAGGCTATACAGGAGAAGAAGGATATGAAATATACGCACCAAATGATGGTGTTGTAAAAGTTTGGAATGCATTACTTGAAGAAGGCAAAGAAAATGGAATTCAACCAGCAGGCTTAGGTGCTAGAGATACTTTAAGATTTGAAGCAGGTATGCCACTATATGGTAATGAAATGAGTGAAGAAATTAATCCATTAGAAGCAGGATTAAAATTCTTTGTAAAACTAGATAAAGAAGAAGATTATATAGGAAAAGAAGCCTTAAACAAAATATGGGATGGAGGCCTAAAGAGAAAATCTGTAGGTTTTGAATTATTAGGCAGGGGGGGTATTCCAAGAGAAGGCTATGAAGTATTTAAAGACGGAGAAAAATAGGTCATGTAACTACTGGATATATGTCTCCTACTTTAAAGAAAAATATAGGAGTAGCCTTAATAGATGCTGAACATGCTAAATTAGATACAGAAGTTGATATTATGATTAGAAATAAGCCTGTAAAGGCTGTTATAATTAAAAAAAAGATTTTATACAAGATAATTAAGGAGGGTTAATAATGAAAGTATTAAAAGATTTATTTTACACAGAAGACCATGAATGGGTTAAAGTTGAAGGCGATGAAGCTTATGTAGGTTTAGCTGATTTTGCTCAGGATGCATTGGGAGACATAGTTTATGTTGAATTACCAGAAGTAGATGACGAATTTGAAAAAGAAGAAGGATTTGCAGCAGTAGAATCAGTAAAGGCTGCAGCAGATGTTTATATGCCAGTTGATGGTGTAATAGTTGAAATAAATGAAGATTTAGAAGATGATCCTGCATTATTAAATCAAGATCCTTATGAAAATTGGATTGTAAAAATTGAAATTAAAGACAAAGCTCAATTAGACGATCTTATGACAGCTGAAGACTATGAAAAATTCTTAGAGGAGGCTTAAAATATGTATCCTTACATCCCCAATACAAGTGAAGACGAAAAGAGGATGTTGGAGACCATAGGAGTTAATTCTGTAGACGATTTATTTAGCGATATACCAGAAGATATGAGATTTAAGAAGCCATTAGATTTGAAAAATTCTATGTCAGAACTTGAAGTGAACAGTTATTTGACAAAATTATCACAATCTAATAAGACTTTAAATGAATTAACATGCTTCTTAGGAGCAGGTGCATATGACCACTATATACCATCTATAGTGGGTCATATTACCTCTAGATCAGAATTTTACACATCCTATACTCCATATCAAGCAGAAATTAGTCAAGGAACATTACAATATATATTTGAATATCAAACTCTAATTTGTGATTTAACTGACATGGAAGTAGCAAATGCTTCCCTATACGATGGCGGAACAGCCATAGCAGAGGCGGCTTTTATGGCAGCAAATATTGCAAGACGAGATAAAATTATAATTTCTAAAACAGTAAATCCCGAATATAGACAGGTTTTAAAAACTTATGCACATCTTCAAAAATTAGAAATAGTAGAAATTGAAGATAGCGAAGGTGCTACAGATTTAGAAGAATTAAAGAAAAACGTAGATGATAAACAGCAGCAGTTATAGTTCAGTCTCCAAATTTCTTTGGAATAATTGAAGATATGGAAGCTATTGAAGAAATAGCCCATAGTCAAAAGAAAACTCTATTAATTGCATCAGTAGATCCAATTTCCCTAGGAATTCTAAAATCACCAGGTTCCCTAGGTGTGGACATAGTAGTAGGCGAAGGTCAGGCATTAGGTATGCCACTAGCCTTTGGTGGACCTTATTTAGGTTTTATTGCTACTAGCAAAAAGCATATGAGAAAATTGCCAGGTAGAATTGTAGGTCAAACTGAAGATGTAGATGGAGAAAGAGCCTTTGTATTGACCTTACAAGCAAGAGAACAGCATATTAGAAGAGAAAAAGCTACATCTAATATTTGTTCCAATCAAGGTATAAATACATTAGCAGCAGCAGTATATTTAACTGCATTAGGCAAAGAAGGCTTAAGAGAAGTAGCTATCCAAACTACTAAAAAAAGCTCACTATGCCTTTAATGAAATGACTAAATCTGGCAATTACAAGGCAGCCTTTGATAAACCATTCTTTAAAGAATTTGTCGTAACCAGTAATACTAATGGTAATGAAATAAATGAAAAACTATTAGAAAAAAAATATACTGGGAGGATATGCCTTAGATAAAGATTATCCCCCCCAATATGAAAATGGAGTGCTCTATGCTGTAACTGAAAAGAGGACAAAAGAAGAAATTGATAATTTAGTATCTGTATTGGAGGGGATAATATGATTAAATACAATAAACTAATATTTGAACTATCCAAGCCAGGAAGAGTAGCCTATAGACTTCCTGAAAATGATATAGATTTAGAATTAGAAGATCTAATTCCTGAAGAGTATCTAAATAAAGAAGAATTAAATCTTCCAGAAGTATCAGAAGTAGATATAATAAGACATTATACAAATCTATCTAATAAAAACTTTGGAGTAGACACAGGATTCTATCCATTAGGTTCCTGTACTATGAAATACAATCCAAAAATCAACGAAGATATGTCTAGATTAAATGGATTTGCAAATATCCACCCACTACAACCTGAAGAAACAGTACAAGGCGCTTTGAGACTAATGTATGAATTAGACCAGGCCTTATGTGAAGTTTCGGGTATGGATAAAATGACATTACAACCAGCAGCAGGTGCCCATGGAGAATTAACTGGTATAACTCTAGTTAGGGCATACCACGAAAACAGAGGGGGGGACTTTAATAGAACTAAAATAATAATCCCAGACTCTGCCCACGGTACTAATCCAGCTACAGCTGTAATGGCAGGATTTGATACAGTAGAAATTAAATCCACTGAAGAGGGTTTAGTAGATATTGAAAGTCTAAAGGCAGTATTAGACGATAGTATAGCAGGTTTAATGCTTACAAATCCTAATACATTAGGCCTATTTGATAAAAATATTAAAGAAATTACTTCTCTAGTTCACGAAGCAGGAGGCCTAGTTTACTACGATGGTGCCAATGCCAATGCTATAATGGGCAAGGCTAGACCTGGAGATATGGGTTTTGACTTAGTTCACTTTAATATTCACAAGACCTTCTCTACGCCACATGGTGGTGGAGGACCAGGTTCAGGACCAGTAGGAGTTAAAGAATGCTTATTAGAATTTTTACCAGTACCAACTGTAGAAAAGACGGAGATAGATACTATCTAAATTACAATATACCTAAGACTGTAGGTAAGATGAAAGACTTCTATGGACATTTCGCCATAATGGTTAGGGCCTATACCTATATATTAACTATGGGTAATGATGGATTAAGAAAGGCTAGCGAAATGGCAGTATTAAACTCCAATTATCTAGCTCATAGACTAAAAGACCACTATAATTTACAAGAAGATGCCATATTTAAACACGAATTCGTATTAGCAGGATTAAAGGGAGATTTCTTAGATGTAAGTACATTAGATGTGGCTAAGAGATTATTAGACTATGGCTATCATCCACCAACAGTGTATTTCCCACTGATTGTAAATGAAGCCTTAATGCCAGAGCCAACAGAAACAGAATCTAAGGAAACTCTAGATGCTTTTGCAGATGCATTAATTAAAATAGCAGAAGAAGCCAAGGAGAATCCAGAAATATTAAAAGAGGCTCCACACAATACTCCAGTAAGAAGAGTAGATGAAACTAAGGCAGCAAGAGAACCAGTGCTTAAATACGAAGGCTAGGAGGTCATTAATTGAGCAAAATATAGCAGTAATAGGAGCAGGACCTGGAGGATATGTGGCAGCTATTAGAGCAGCACAATTAGATGCAAATGTTTTTCTAATAGAAGATAGGGAAGTAGGGGGGGGAACATGCCTTAATAGAGGCTGTATCCCTACTAAAACCTATTTTAAAAATGCCGAATTAATGAGGGATTTAAGAAGAGCTGAAGAATTTGGAATTACTGTAGATAACTTTTCCCTAGACGGAAAAGAATTACAAAATAGAAAAAAATAAAGTTGTAGACCAATTAGTAGGCGGCATTGAAAAATTAATTTCCTCATATAAAAATATTGAATTTTTACCAGGTAGAGCTTCTATAAAAGATAAAAATACAATAATAGTTAATTTAAAAGATGGAGATACAAAGGAAATCACTGTAGATAATATAATAATAGCCACAGGCAGTGAACCTACTATGACAGAAACCAAAGGTGTAGATTTAGAGGGGGGTTATTACCTCTGACGATCTATTAGAAATGGAAGAGATTCCAGAAACCTTAATAGTAGTAGGTGGAGGAGTTATAGGCTTAGAATTTGCAAGTATATATCAAGAACTAGGCTCCCATGTAATATTACTTCCATCTAGAATATTAAAAAAATATAGATATGGAAATTGCCCGAAGGCTTCCAATGTATTTTAAGAAACAAGGCATGGAAGTATATAAAGATATTAGGGCTAAAGAAATAGTCAAAGAAGGAAATAAGCTAAGAGTTATAGCAAAATACAAAAATAAAGACGAAGAAATAGAAGTAGTAGGAGATAAAGTATTAATAGCTTCTGGTAGAGGGCCAGTAGTAGAAGGACTAAATTTAGATAGTATTGGTATAGAACATGACCATACTGGAATACATGTAGATAAAGATTTCAAACTAAAGTAGAGGGAATCTATGCCATAGGAGATGTAAATAATCTAGGCATACAATTAGCCCATGTGGCCTCAGCCCAAGGTATATATGTAGTAGAAAAAAAATAATGGGACTTGAGCCAGATATAGTTTTAGATGTATATCCTAATTGTGTATTTACATTGCCAGAAGTGGCCTTTGTAGGAATGACAGAAGAAGAATTAAAAGAATCTGATATAGATTATAAAGTAAGTAAATTTATGTTTGGTGCCAATGGCAAGGCCTTATCCCTAGGAGAAGGAGACGGATTTATAAAAGTTTTCGCCTCTAAGGGAGACAATAAGGTCTTAGGTGTAACTATATTAGGACCACATGCCAATGATTTAATTCACGAAGGTGCCTTAGCCATAGCCAATGATATGGATGTAGATAGTATAGCTAGAACTATACATGCCCATCCAACACTATCAGAGGCCTTTATGGAGGCCATTCATGGCTTAGATGACAAGGCAATTCATATAGCACCACCTAGAAAAAAAAGAGAAAATAGATTAAAAAGAGTAAAGTGATTATCATTTTACTCTTTTTTTTATTGACTAAATTTTAAAACTGGTATATAATTATATGCAATGCAAATCATTTGCATTTAAAAATAATTAGGAGGAAGAAATGAAGAAAATTAAGATAATGGCAGGGATTTTGACATTAGTGCTAATTTTAATATTAGTATCTGCCTGTGATTCAAATAATAAATTAGTGGAAGATAATGGAAAAATAAAAATTGTAGCTACTCTATTTCCTCAGTATGATTTTGCAAGGGAAATTGTAAAGGATAGAGGAGATGTGATTTTGTTATTGCCACCAGGAGTGGAGGCTCATTCATTTGAACCTACGCCTCAAGATATTGGAAGTATTAGAAATACCAATGTATTTTTGTATACGGGAAAGTATATGGAGCCTTGGGCAGAGAAAATAGTAAAAAAAATATAGGTGATGGGAATATTATAGCTGTAGATTTAAGTGAAGATATAGAGCTATTAAATGAAGAAGAACATAATGGGCATGATGTTCATGACTATGATGATCATGATGACCACCATCATGGTGGAAAGGACCCTCATATATGGCTAGACCCAATAAATGCACAAAAAAATGGTAGATAATATAGTAGAGGCTATTATAAAAGCTGATGGAGAAAATGAAGATTTTTATAGAAAAAAAATGGAGAAAGCTATAAGAAAAAGCTAAAGGAATTAGATGAGGAATTTCTAGATACTTTTCAAAATACAGAACACAAAACTATTATCTATGGAGGGCATTTTGCCTTTGGATATTTTACGAGACGATATGGCCTAGATTATATATCGCCATATAGTGGGTTTTCACCTAATGCAGAGCCTAGTCCTAAAAGCATTACAGAATTAATAAAAAAAATATGAGGGACTTGAGGATTAATACAATATATTATGAAGAATTAATAGAGCCTAAGGTAGCCAAGGTAATTTCAGAACAAACTGGTGCAGAAATGCTATTACTCCATGGTGCCCACAATATATCTAAAGAGGAATTAGAATCAGGGATAAGCTATATAGAGATAATGGAAGGCAATTTAGAAAGATTAAAACGAGGATTGATATATAATGAATAATATTTTAACTGTAAATAATTTAAGCTTTAAATACGGTAAAAATTTAATATTAAAAGATATAAATTTCCAGTTAAGTGAAGGAGATTATTTAGGTATTATTGGGCCTAATGGTAGTGGTAAAACTACTTTAATCAAAATACTATTAGGGCTTATAGGACCCTATGAAGGTGAAATTAATTATAATAAGGATTTACTAGGGGGGGAAAAGTTCTTAGGTTATGTGCCACAAAAGACTTTTGGAAATGATAAACTATTTCCAGCTACAGTAAAAGAAATTGTAGCTACAGGACTATTGTCTCAAAAGAAGGGATTAAAATTTTATAATAAGGAAGATTATAAGAAGGTTGATAATGTGCTTAATAAACTTAAAATAGAGGATTTAAAAAAATAGAAAAATAGGCAGCCTATCAGGTGGGCAGCAGCAAAGAGTATTATTAGCAAGGGCTATGATAGGGGAACCAAAGATACTCGTTTTAGATGAGCCTACTAGTGCACTAGACCCAGAAATTAGGAAAGAGTTTTATGGTATTTTAAAAGAATTGAATAGAGAAGGTATAAGTATTGTACTTATATCTCATGATCTAATGTCCATAGACAATTATATAAATAAAATATTATTTTAGATAGAAGCGTAATTTTTATGGAGACTATGATAGATTTAAACATTCGGAAGAAATAAATAGATATTTTGGTACATTTATTAAGGATTAATGGAGGCTATTATGAAACTTATATTAGAGGCACTACAATATGATTTTATACAAAGGGCTATTTTAGTAGGCTCTTTAATTGCAATATCCTCTTCTTTTTTAGGGATATTTCTAGTACTTAAGAAACAATCTATGATAGGGGGATGGCTTAGCTCATGTAAGCTTTGCTACTATTGCCATTGCACTATTTTTAAATAAATCTCCCTTGGTAGTATCTATTCCACTTACTATATTGTCTTCATTTTTAATACTAAAGCTTAATGAGAAGGCTGGATTACATGGAGATGCAGCCATAGGTTTAGTTTCATCCTTTGCAGTAGCATTGGGAGTATTGATTTCCAGCATGGCTAAGGGCTTTAATGTGGACTTATTTTCTTATTTATTTGGGAGTATTTTAGTAATTAGCAAATTAGATGTAGTATTATCCATTATACTATCTATTTTAGTAATATTATTAATATTAGTATTTTATAATAATTTATTTGCCATAACTTATGATGAAGAGTTTGCCGCAGTTATTGGTCTAAAGCCTAAATATATGAATTATTTAATTTCAATTTTAACTTCTATTACTGTAGTATTAGGGATAAGAGTAGTAGGAACTATGCTAATTTCTAGTATGATAATTTTTCCCACAGTAACAGCACTTTTAGTCTCTAAAGGCTTTAAAGATACCATATTTATATCTTCCATAGTATCAGTATTATCTGTAATATTAGGCACCTTTTTATCATATATGTTTAATTTTCCAACAGGCGCCACTATTGTAATTATAAATTCTATTTTCTTTATCATATTTTTTTTACAGTAAATAAAATTAAAACTGCCTAAAAATCATAATTGGAAGGGATAATAATGAAAAGTTTAAGTAATACGGAGATTTTTAAAAAAAATACGAAATTAAGAATACTAAAAATAGAAATATTGTATTAGATATATTGAGGGAGGGAGAGCTTTTAACGGCAGAAGAAATATTTTTAAAGGCCAAAGAGGTGGACAGAGCCATAAATCTTTCTACAGTCTATAGAACTTTAAATACTTTTGAATCCAAGGGAATTGTAATAAAATCTAATATAGTACAAGAGGACAAAACTAGATTTAAACTAAATCATATGGACCATATGCACTATTTAATTTGTCTTTCCTGTCATAAGGAAATAGAATTGGAAAACTGCCCTATTAGTGGATACGATTTATTCTTAGAGGAGAGGACGGATTTTGATATTGTAGGACATAAATTAGAGATTTATGGATATTGTCCTGGATGTAGGGGGGGGAAGAGGGAATAGATATTATCCTTCAAATTTGTTATAATTAATTTATCAAATAAAATAGGAGGCGCAATTAAAGTGGAAATAGATGTGAAAAATATTTTGAACAATATGGAGAAATACTTATCAATACCTAGTCCGGGAGCTTATACAAAAGAGGCCGTATTAGAATTAAAAAAAAGGATTTTGAAGAATTAGGTCTATCTACTAAATTAACCAACAAAGGGGGGGCATTAATTGCTACGCTTGAAGGAGAAAATGCCGAAAAAGCAGTAATGCTAACTGCCCATATAGACACATTAGGTGCCATGGTTAAAAGTATCACCAATGAAGGCAGATTAAAATATCATAAAATTGGTGGAGGAAGCTGGGCTTCTATAGAAGGTGAAAACTGTTATATAATTACAAGGAAGGGTAAGAAAATTCGTGGTTCTATAATTCCCAAAATGGCATCTACTCACACCTATGGAAAAGAAAAAGGTAATATGGCTAGAAATCAAGACAATATGCTTGTGAGAATAGATGAAAAAGTTCATTCTAAGGAAGATGTACTTAAATTAGGTATAAATATAGGGGGGGATTTTATAGTTATGGATACTAGAACTGAAATTACAGAATCTGGTTTTGTAAAATCAAGATATTTAGATAATAAATTAGCTGTAGCCATTGTATTAGAAATTTGCAGATACTTTAAGGAAAGCTCCATAATTCCGAAATATACTACTCATTTTTTTTATAAGTAATTATGAGGAAGTAGGTCATGGGATATCTCAGGTGCCAAGTGGTACAGCAGAAATGATTGCCATAGATGTGGGAATTGTAGGGGAAGGGCAGGAATCTAATGAATACAGTGTAAGCGTAGCAGCTAAAGACAGAAGAAGCCCCCTATGATTTTGAGTTTAGAAATAGACTTGTTGATATTGCAGAAGAAAATAATATAGATTATGTAGTAGATTTATATAATTTCTATAGTTCGGATGCAACTCATGCTGCACAACAGGGACAGGATGTAAATTTTGCATCTTTGGGACCAGCAGTAGACGCATCTCACCATTATGAGAGGACACATATAGATTCAATAATAAATACTACGAAGTTATTGATTAACTATTTATTAAGCGAATAAACTTGAATTTAGATAAGGGGGGGCATAATATTGAAAAAAAACATCAAAGAATTTTTATTAATAACAATAGGTATGATAATGGTAGCAGCAGGATTATATTTCTTCTTAATGCCTGGGAATTTAGCCATAGGTGGTGCAAATGGTCTGGCTATTGTCATCAATCACTGGTTTCCATCTTTGTCTATTGGAATCCTTATGATTATAATTAATATAATTTTATTTTCTCTTGGTTTCCTAATTATAGGGACAGGTTTTGGTATAAAAACCATTTATGCAGGCATGGGTATTTCAGTAGTAGTTTCTATATTTGAAAAAAACTATACCTATTGAAAATGTCCTAGTAGATGATATTATATTACAAATAGTCTTTGGAGTATTTATATCTGCTGTTGGAATGGGCGTAGTATTTAATCAAAATGCATCTACTGGGGGGGCACAGATATAATAGCAAAAATACTAAATAATTTTTAGGTATAGATTTGGGAAAAGGAGTAATGATTGCCGACCTAGCTATAATAGTAGGAGCTGCATTTTCCTTTGGTATGGAATTAGGTATGTATTCTCTATTGGGGGCTATTATAAATAGTATTGTAATAGACTCTACTATAGAAGGGATGAATTTAAGTAAATCGGTAAATATAGTTAGTGAGCATAGTGAAAAAAATACAAAAATACATAGTAGACGAATTAGAAAGAGGAGCTACTATATATGAGGCTAAGGGAGCTTATACAGGGCATAAAAAAAGATGTTATTATAACCGTAGTAGATAGAAAAGATTTTATTAGATTAAAAAAAACCATATAAGAGAAATAGACAAAGATGCCTTTGTTACGGTAAGTAATGTATATGAGGTATTAGGTGATGGATTTATGGATATTGGGGGGGATTAGGAATATTATGATTTAATATCCCTATCTAATCTGTTATAATTAAATCCATAATAAAAAATTGAGAAGGAGGTCAATATGAGAAAAATAATAAATTAACTATCTTAACTATTGTATCTATAATACTACTTATAGCCATCGGAATGAATATAAGAGCCTCAGAAGAAGGTATTTTATTTGATGAGGGAGTTATGAAATTTGTCCATGAGAGGACTTCACCTTTTGGGGGGGCGAAAATTATGCAGATGATTACCTTTTTTTTGGCTCCTCTAAATTCTTTTTAGCTTTTGGATTTATTTTATTTTTACTTATGCTTAGGAAAAAAAATCTAGAGGGGGGGATGTTTTTAGTAATAACATCCATAGTAGGCTCCTATGGAATAAATTTTATACTTAAACACTTTTTTTTATTAGAACTAGACCTATTAATTATTTTTTTTAATAGAACAAAGTGGCTATAGTTTCCCCCCCAGTGGTCATGCCATGGTATCTATGAGTTTTTATTCTGCTATGACTTATTTAGCTATAAAAAAAATAGTGGGGGAAATAAAAAAAATACTTAGACTATTTAATTTTATTATTGTAGCACTTATTGGTTTTAGTAGAATTTATTTAGGAGTCCACTGGCCTACAGATATAATAATGGGATATTTGCTAGGTTATGTGGTTTATAGAACCAGTATTAATTATTTAGTTAAATACTAGCAAACGGTAAGGATTATTCCTACCGTTTGATTTTTTTTATTTTCAAAATTTATTTTTAATTTGTAATTTTCATGATATAATAATATTAAGAGGATATAATAAATATAATTTTTTTAAGAAACAACAACTAATTTAATTAATTACTCTTCAAATTAGGCTAAAACTCAAGCTAAAACTGTACTAGATTCTTATCTATATTAATAGAAATCAATTCACCAAAGATTAATAATTCCCAAACAAAAATACATATAACTACATAATAATCCTTTTTACTCATATATAGGATTAGAAATATTTAAAAGGGGGGGAGAGGAGTGAATATGAGTAGACTTAGTATTATTACTAGAAACAGGGCTCAGACCACAGTTGAAAGTCTTTATAAGGATTTAGAAAGACGAATTATTGCAAGTCCACCTGGATTATGCCCTATAGATTTGGCTTCATCTTTCTTAAAAATTTGTCATGCTCAAACTTGTGGTAAATGTGTTCCCTGTAGAGTAGGTTTAGGTCAATTGGAAAATTTGTTAGAAGATGTATTAAGTGGAAGGGGGAATTTAGAGACAATTAATCTTATAGAAAAAAACCGCAAGGGCAATTTATTATTCAGCAGATTGTGCCATAGGATATGAGGCAGCAGAAATGGTATTAAAAGGAGTAGAAGGCTTTAGGGATGATTATGAAGAACATGTACTCCGAGGCAGATGTACCTTTGAACTAGATCAAGCTGTTCCA
>JMBV01000320.1_pt1 | contig 16314 bp, 22 predicted proteins | sample 616531 | NCBI WGS metagenome assembly JMBV01 (sample SAMN02727904, study PRJNA239997) | anaerobic digester metagenome | biome: anaerobic digester; isolation source: mesophilic anaerobic digester inoculated with municipal waste water sludge... | place: Germany: Bielefeld University, CeBiTec ... | reverse complement strand
TCCATTAGATACGGCTCTAATATATCTATATAGGGTTGCCTCAGAAACTCCTAGTTTTTCTGCAACTTCACTTACAGCACCCTTTAACATAAACACTCCCTTTTCATTTAATTGTCTTACTATATCTATTTTTTTCCTCTTGAGTAAGTCTATCAATGGGAACATCAGAGAATTCTAAAGTATTATCTACTATATTTTCAGTAACTTTAGAAATAGAATTAGGTATATTATCTTTAAAATCAAAGGTATGAAGATATTCACTTTCAATAGAAGCATTTTCCATATGGGTTAATTGTAGTATTTTTTTTGCTAAATTTACATATTTACTTCCATTAAAATTTATACATAATATTCCAGTAAGGTTATTATTTTCATCTTTAATAAACAAAGTAGAGTGACGAATGACCTTATTATTATGTGTAATTCCTTTATTATTGATAATATAGTTGTTTTCAGCTATTACATTATCTGAAATAAATTTAAAAGTGGAATCCGTTAAAGGATTTTCAATACTTCGTCCACTAATATGACCATTTGCTAAGTAGGCTATAGAATGTTCTTTTCCTTGAAAATCATGTAAAACAATTTCATATTCAGAGCCTAGGGTTTGGTGTAGAAATTCTGCTAATAATATATATTTTTTTCTAGTTACTTCATCCACTTATGCCGACCTCCTAAATATTTTGTCCATAACAATATATTAACACAATTCAAATATATTTGTACCTATATGTTTGTTTATTGTAGAAAAAAACCTATTGCAATGCCTTGACTTACAAATTGCTTATGATATAATTGATTTTAATTAAATATTTTAGCATAGAAGGGAAATAGTAGATAAGAAAGCTTTAAAGAGAGCCAGTGGTTGGTGGAAATTGGCAAGTAGAATTATTGAATCCGTCCTGGAGCTAATAACACACTTAAGAGAACCGAAAGGTTAAGTAGGGTGGCAACGCGGGTATACTCTCGTCCCTAAGTTTAGGGATTGAGAGTTTTTTTTATGACCTAACACGGCGAATACTAGGGAGTCTATGTAGGTCAACAGTAAGCAACTAATGTTGAATAGCCATGTAGCCATGTGGGGGGGAGAATGAGTATAAATTGTGAACTGTGAATTGTCAAATATAAATTAATATTATTAGGAGGTATTTTAATGTTAGATATTAAAAGAATTAGAATGAATTCAGAAGAAATAAAAAAAAGCATTGGAGAAAAGACATGGTGATTATCCAATTGATAAAGTATTGGAATTAGATGAAAAAAAGAAGAATGATACTTATGGAAGTTGAAGAAAAGAAGGCTAAACAAAATCAAGTATCTAAGGAAATTCCAAAACTTAAAAAAAAGAAGGTAAGGATGTAAAAGAAGTTTTAGAAGAAATGAAGAATCTTTCTGATGAGGTTAAAGAATTAGATGTAGAAGTTAAAGAAATTGATGTATCTCTTAAAGAACTATTATTAAATATACCAAATACTCCCCCATGAAACTGTAGTAGAGGGATTAAGTGATGAAGACAATGTGGAAATTAGAAAATTTGGTGAACCAACAGAATTCGACTTTGAACCAAAGGCCCATTGGGACTTAGGAACTGATTTAGGTATTCTAGATTTTGAAAGGGCATCTAAGATAACGGGAACAAGGTTTTCATTATTTAAAGGATTAGGTGCAAAATTAGAAAGAGCTATTATCAGCTTTATGTTGGATCTTCATACATCTGAACATGGTTATATGGAAATGTTAACACCATTTATGGTAAATAGAGATAGCATGATAGGTACAGGTCAACTTCCAAAATTTGAAGAAGATATGTTCCATTTACCTAGTAAAGATTATTTCTTAGTTCCTACAGCAGAAGTACCCCCCCTTACTAATCTTCATAGAGATGAAATACTAGAAGAAAAAGATTTACCAGTTTATTATACAGGGTATACTCCATGTTTTAGACAAGAAGCAGGAGCAGCAGGTAGAGATACTAGAGGGTTAATTAGAAATCACCAATTTGATAAGGTAGAACTAGTAAAACTATCTAAACCAGAGGATTCCTATGAAGAATTAGAGAAGTTAACTAATAATGCAGAGGAAGTACTAAAAAGATTAAACATACCATATAGAGTAGTAATGCTTAGTACTGGAGATTTAGGTTTTTCATCTGCAAAAACTTATGATATTGAAGTATGGATGCCTAGTTATGGCAGATATGTAGAAATTTCAAGCTGTAGTAATTTTGAAGATTTCCAAGCTAGACGTGCAAACCTTAGATTTAGAAGACAAGATACAGGAAAGGTAGAATATGTTCATACATTAAATGGATCTGGATTGGCAGTTGGAAGAACTTTTGCTGCAATTTTAGAAAATTATCAACAAGAAGATGGAACTATAAAAATACCAGAAGTTTTAAAACCATATCTTAATAATTTAGATAGAATTAAATAGAATAATGACAAAGGGGGGGTGGGAACATCACCCCCCCTTTATTAAGCCATAAAATATTTAGAAAATTCACCATAGTCAAATATTATACTGGAATATTTTTCGGAAGTATTGTATAATTATAAATACAGTATTTTGAATATTCCTCAAATTGAATATTTAATCTAGGAAATATTCAAAACTAAAAATATAAAACCGAAAAGGGGGAGCAAAATGTCAAGAAAAACGATTTCCATAGTGTTAGTATTAGTACTAATAGCTTCATTAGCAGTAGGATGTGGAGAAAAGGAAACTTCTGGCGGCCAATCTGGCGGATCTGGAGGCAAAGAACAATATATTTCCATAGCCACTGGAGGTACTGCAGGTACTTATTATCCACTAGGCGGAGCAATTGCTAAAATCTTCAATGAAAATGTTGAAGGAGTAACAGCTAATGCTCAATCAACAGGAGCTTCAGTTGAAAATATTGGACTAGTTGAAAAGGGCGAAACAGAAATAGCATTTATTCAAAGTGATATCACATACTATGCTTACACAGGAACTGAAAACTTTGCAGACAAAGGTAAAGTAGAAAACATTCGTGGTATGGCAATGTTTTACCCAGAAGTAATTCAAATCATAGCTACTGAAAGTTCTGGAATAAAATCAGTAGAAGATTTAAAAGGGAAAAAGGTTGCTATAGGAGCTCCGGGCTCAGGTACAGAAGCAAATGCTAGACAAATCCTTGCAGCTCATGGAATGACTTATGATGATCTTGGAAAAGCTGATTACCTATCCTTCGGCGAAGCGGCGGATCAATTAAAGAATAAACAAGTAGACGCAGCTTTCGTAACTGCTGGATTACCAACAGCAGCAGTAACAGAAGTAGGTCAAACTGCTGATATAGTAGTTGTACCTATAGATCAAGGCAAGATTGCAGAATTAAGTGCAGAATACCCTTTCTATACAGAAGTGGTTATTCCTGCAGGAACATATAAAAATCAAGATTCTGATGTTACTACAACAGCAGTTATGGCTATGTTAGTAGTACCAGAAGAATTAGACGAAGATTTAATGTATGAATTGACAAAGGCACTATTTGAACACAGAGATACAATAATAGAAACTCACGATAGAGGTAATGACCTTAAACTTGAAACAGCTATATTAGGTATGCCTATAGAATTGCATCCAGGGTCAAAACGTTATTATGATGAACAAGGAATCAAGTAAAATAAGTTTAATTGGTAAAGGTATTGAAGGCATCTTCAGTACCTTCCCCCCCAATTATTTTAGAATATTTATAATAATTATTGTCTTAATAGCCATATTGTTTTTATTACCTGTCAAAGTATTAATAGCTTCTAATTATAAAACAGATGAATATATTAAATCTTGGAAAGTTAGAGATGGAGATAGTTTTACAGTAGAATATACCCATTCGGTACAATTGACTACAGTAACTGAGACATATATTATTGACGGTGAAAATATAATTCTCTTGGAATCATACTTTCATTCTTTAGGGGGGGCTGGATTACCAGCTACAACTCCTTATAAATTTGAAATTACTGAAAAGGGATTTAGGATTTATGATATAAATGAAAATATGGAGTACTTAGTTTATCGAACAGGTGCAGAAAGAGCTAATCATAAGCTTATTTTAAAAAAAATAAAGTATATAATTTCCTGGATTTTTCAAATCCTCGAACTGGAGTAAAGTTAAATATGGGAAAAATGACATTATTATCATACTTAACAAAGGAGGGTTTTAATTGAACGATAAAAGTAGGATTACAGAATCTGATGTAGCTATGGATGTAGATGAACTTATGGAAGAATATGATCTGGAAACATCTAAGCTTAGAAAGTTAACAGGGCCTATTGGAAAAATAACATCCATAATTGCAATAGCAATGTCAATGTTTCAATTTTATACTGCAGGATTTGGTACATTATTATCAGCTAAGCAAAGGTCATTACATATAATCTTTGCCTTTACATTGGGATTTTTATTATATCCTGCAACTAAAAAAATCCAAAAAGGACAAGGTATCAATTTTTGATTTTGTTTTTATAGGACTTACTATTATAGTATTTGGGTATTTATTTGTATTTGTAGAACAAATAGCCAATAAAGGTACAGATTTAACTACAATAGACCGTATATTTGGGGCTATAGCAATACTTATTACCTTAGAAGTAACTAGAAGGGTAGTAGGGCCAGAGTTGCCAATAGTATCTATAGTATTCTTACTATATGCTAAATTTGGTCCTTATTTACCAGGATTATTAGCCCATAGAGGTTTTACAGTTGAAAGAATAATTTCTCAAATGTACTTAGCTTTAGAGGGAATCATGGGTATACCATTAGGTGTATCAGCAACCTTTGTATTTATGTTTATTTTATTCGGAGCATTTTTAGATAAAACTGGTGTAGGTAAGTTTTTTTATTGATTTAGCCTTTGCGGCTACAGGTCACTTAAAGAGTGGACCAGCTATGACAGCAGTAGTTGCATCAGGGCTTATGGGTTCTATTTCAGGGAGTTCTGTAGCCAATACAGTAACTACAGGTGCATTTACAATACCGTTGATGAAAAAGACAGGGTATAAACCTTATTTTGCTGGAGCTGTAGAAGCTACAGCATCAACTGGTGGTCAAATAATGCCACCTGTAATGGGGGGGCAGCAGCATTTATCATGGCAGAATTTACAGGATTTTCATACTTAAATATTGTAGCTGCAGCAGCTATACCTGCCATTCTTTATTATTTTGCCGTAGGTACCATGGTACACCTAGAAGCTTCAAGATTAGGATTAAAGGGTTTACCAAGGGAAGAATTGCCTAAACTAGGTAAGATATTAAAGGCAGAAGGTTATTTATTAATTCCTTTAGTTGCTATAATAGTATTTTTAGTAATGCAATATACTCCAACTTTATCTGCATTTGCTGCTATAATTATCAGTATTGTAATAGCAGTAATAGCATCTTTGATTAAGAAGGATAATTCCTTTGGTATTAAAGAAATCTTTGGAGCCTTTGAAGCTGGAGCAAAGGGTGCAGTGGGAGTAGCTTGTGCCTGTGCTTGTGCAGGTATGATAGTAGGAGTAGTTACACTAACAGGTCTAGGACTTAGAATTGCAGAATTAATAGTTGCTTTAGCTCGTGGAAATTTACTATTAACATTGTTCTTTACAATGATAGCATCTATAATACTTGGTATGGGACTTCCAACAACAGCTAAATATATAGTTCTTGCAACAATGGCAGTACCAGCCTTAACAAAACTAGGTGTAAACTTAATGGCAGCTCATTTATTTATTTTATATTTTGGAGTTGTAGCAGATATTACTCCACCTGTAGCCTTGGCAGCATATGCAGGGGGGGCAGGAATAGCTGGAGCAAACTCTATGAAGACCGGGGGGGTTCAGGCCTTTAAACTGGCCATAGCAGCCTTTATAGTACCATATATATTTGCAATAGATCCATCCCTAATCCTTGTAAAGGAAATTGTAGGAAATCAAATTGTATTCTTACCAATTATTAGTGCATTACCTATGATTATATCTGCTGTTATTGGTATAGTCTGTCTTGCAGGAGCTGTAGAAGGTTACTTATTAGATCATTGTAAGATTTATGAAAGAATTTTATTAGGACTAGCTGCACTATTATTATTAAAGCCAGGATTATATACTGATGCCTTTGGTATAGTAGCTTTAGCTATAACATTTATAACACAAAGAAATAGGGTTAAAAAAAGCCAATCAAGCAGTTTAAGTAAAATTTGAATATTTTAAATACTATATTTTAAATACTATATTTTAAATACTATATAAAGAGAAAAGCCTATGGATTAAATAATTTTATTTATTCCATAGGCTTTCTTATTATATTTCTTTTAACTAAAAGGAATTCATTATTTTTTTCTAGAATATATTATTATATGATGGTAAAACTCTAAATAGAGGTGAGGACTTGAATAAAAGGATTAAATTTTATTTATTGTTTATAGTAATGATTTTAATAATAACAGGATGCAAAGAAGAAAATATATTGGCAAATGAGACTTTAATAGATGATGATTTTAATAAATTAGATTTAGAAAAACTCAATCATTATTATATAGAAGCAGAATTAAATTATGAAAATAAAACTTACAAGGCAAAACAAAATATAGTTTATGTAAATAACACAGATAAAATCCTAGGAGAATTATATTTTCATATATATCCAAATGCATTTAAAACCTTAGAAACGGCACCTATATTATTTAGTGGAGCCTCTGAAACTTCTATATCCTATAAAGGTGGATATATGGATATAAAAGGTATATTTACTGATAATAGACAACTAAAATATAAAATTAAAGGAGAAGAAAATACCATATTACATATAAAGTTAGATAAGCCTTTAATGAAAGGAGAAAAAGTAGATATATATATGGAATATGAAGTAGTACTTCCCACTACCAAGGATAGATTTGGATATGGTGATAGGGTAATTAATTGTGGAAATTGGTATCCAATAGCCTGTGTATATGATGAAAATGGATGGAATTTAGACTCATATTATAAATTAGGGGGGGATCCATTTTATTCAGATGTAGCCAATTATAATGTAAAGATTAATACTGATAAAGATGTAATAATTGGGAGTAGTGGAAATATCCTATCTGAAACAATAGAAGGTAATGGAAGGACATATGAAATAGAAGGTAAATTAATAAGGGATTTTGCTTGGGTAGCAAGTAAGGATTTTAAAATAGCTGAAAGTTATGTAGATAGAACGAGGATTAAATTATATTATTTAGATAAAAAAGATTCTATGATAAAACATAGCTTACAAATAGGTGGAGATTCATTAAAGACTTTTAATAAATTATTTGGTAAATATCCCTATGGTACATATTCCATTGTTATGACAGAGTTTCCTTCTGGTATGGAATATCCAGGAATTGTATTTATTGGGGAAGAATACTTCAGAAATTCTTTAATAGATGCATTAGAACAAATAATAGTACATGAAACAGCCCATCAATGGTGGTATGGTTTAATAGGGAATGATCAAATAGACGAAGCTTGGCTTGATGAGGCCTTAGCTACATATTCAGAGATTATATATTATAAAGAAAATATGGAGTAGAAAAGGGAAAAGAGTATTTTATCCAAAATATTAAAATAGGATATGAGTTTGGAAAAGATTATTTAATTGGCGATAATATAGTTAACAAACCCATAGAGGACTTTATAGGTTGGGATGATTATGGAATATTAGTGTATACTAAAGGCGCCATGTTTATAAATGAAATTCAGGAAATATATGGAGAAGATGTTTTATATGAGATATTGAAAACTTATTTTAAAAGATATAAGTTTTATAATGCTACAACGGAGGATTTTATAAGGGTATGTGAAGATATAACTAAATCAGACTTTACTGATTTAGTTAATAAATGGTTATATTAGGAAAAAGGGAGGGCTTCCCTCCCAACTAAAATCTTCTACATCCACATCCACCAAAACCATTACTAAACAAAATAACTAATAACAAGAAGAAAAATAATAAGCTAGTATCTTCTTCTTGACAATATCTTTTAGTATCAACCATCATATAGACCTCCTTTAAATAATTATTTAAGCCTACTATATTATATAAAGATAGGTAATATAGTGTTACACAAATTTAACATCATCTTGGCTGACTTAATTGACAAACTTTAAAAAAATATTGTAAAATGAATAGGTAAATCATGCACTGGTAGCTCAGTAGGATAGAGCGACGCCCTCCTAAGGCGTAGGCCGGGGGTTCGATTCCTCTCCAGTGCACCAAAGGTGATATAAATGGATAATTTATATATGGACGAAGCTTTGGAAGAAGCTAAAAAGCTTACAGCACCTATGAAGTTCCCGTAGGTGCTATTATTGTTCACAAAGGGAAAATAATAGGTAGAGGGCATAATCAAAGGGAATCTACAAAAAAAACCCCCTGAACCATGCAGAAATAATAGCTATAAAGGAAGCCAGTGAATTTTTAGGTGGTTGGAGACTAGTAGATTGTACCATGTATGTAACTTTAGAGCCTTGCCCTATGTGTGCAGGAGCCATAATAAATTCAAGGATAGATAGAGTAGTAATTGGTGCAAAAGACCCTAAAATGGGTTGTTGTGGCTCTGTAGTAAATTTATTAGATAATCCTAATTTTAACCATAGACCAATAGTGGATTTTGGAATATTAGAGGCTGAATGTAGCAGTATAATTTCCAATTTTTTTTAGAGAAATTCGAAGCTTTAAATCCTAGCCTCTTATCTCTAGCCTCTAACTTCATAATACGGAGAGATGTCTGAGTGGCTGAAAGTGGCGGTCTCGAAAACCGTTGCACAAGCGAACCTTGTGCCGAGGGTTCAAATCCCTCTCTCTCCGCCAAAAAAAATAAAAACCTCTTGACAAATTTGCTTTATCCCATTATAGTATTAACAATAAGCAAAAAAAAGGAGGTTAAAAGATGAAGAAACGTGAAGGTTTTGGATCTAGGTTTGGACTTTTAGCAGCATCTATTGGTTCTGCTGTAGGCCTAGGCAATATTTGGCGATTTCCATATATTGCCGGTGAGCATGGAGGTGGTGCTTTCTTAGTCATTTACCTAGTCATTGTTGCAATTATAGGATTACCTTTAATGATGAGTGAATTTATAATAGGTAGATCAGGTAAAAAGGATGCTATTGGTTCATTTAAGACATTAGCCCCCCCTAAAAAGCCTTGGTATATTTCAGGAGTATTAGGAGTATTAGCCGCTTTCTTTATATTATCTTATTATGGTGTAGTTGCAGGTTGGACATTAGAATATATAGTAAATGCTTTATCTAATAATTTTGCAGGAAAATCCAGTGAAGAAATTACTAATTTGTTTGTTGGGTTTATATCCCATCCAACAAAACCTGTTATGTGGCAAGTTTTGTTTATGATCATTACTTCAGCTGTAGTAGCTACAGGAGTACAAGAAGGAATAGAAAAATTTGCAAAGATAATGGTTCCTTTATTATTTATATTGATTATTATTTTAGATATTCAGGCCCTTACATTACCAGGTGGTATGGAAGGATTTAAGTTTTTATTTAAGCCGGATTTTCTAAAATTGACAGTAAGGTAGTCTTGGGAGCCTTGGGACATGCTTTTTATTCCTTAAGTTTAGGTATGGGTATTATGATAACCTATGGTTCATATATGAGTGATGATGAAAACCTTGGGAGAACGGCGCTACAAATATCAATTGCAGATACAATTATAGCATTATTAGCAGGGTTAGCAATATTCCCAGCAGTGTTTTCCTATGGAGTAGATCCTACATCTGGAGCGGGATTGGTATTTATGACCTTGCCAAATGTATTTCCTAAAATGCCAGGAGGATATATATTTGGTGTGATGTTCTTTGTACTTTTAGCTTTAGCAGCATTAACAAGTACCATATCCTTACTTGAAGTAGTAGTTGCTTATTTAGTAGATAGTTTTAATATGGCAAGAAAAAAAAGCTACATTATTATCAACTATATCTATTACCATAGTAGGTGTTTTTGCATCCTTAGCAAATGGACCACTTTCTGAGTTTTTAATATTTGGAGATAATATATTTGATTTTTAGATAAAACAACTGCAAATTACTTTTTAACCATTGCAGCATTAATCAGTGTAATATTTTTAGGTTGGTTCTTTAATAAAGACAAGGTTGTTAATCAGCTTACAAATAATGGAACATTAGAAATTAGATATGTTAATCTATTTAATTTCTTAGTAAAATTTGTATTGCCTATAGGAATTGTTTTAGTATTCTTATATCAAATGAATATATTTGGTCAAATTTAAAAAAAACATATAAAAACCAATAAGCCTAGGCTTATTGGTTTTCTTTTAATAATTTATCCTTTATATCCCACAAAGGTTGAGATAAATCTACAAAATATTCATGGGGCTTTTCAAATCTCTTTACTTCTTCCCATAAATGATCTATCTGTTTTTCACAATATTTTTAATATCATGTATACTAGGACTCTCATATATTTGTCTACCATTATCAAAGATTTTTACAAGTAGTTTTTTTTAGCATAAAAATTTTCTACTACTTTTCTCTTCCATGTAAATAGGGGGGGATGAAATATTTCATAAGGTCTAGTATCATCTATTACTTCATCATGTAGAGTAATAACATCTGCAATTGCTTTATGACTATCTCTATCGAAAAGTCTATATACTTGTTTAAATCCTGGAGTAGTTATCTTACCAACATTTTCGCTAATTTTAATTTTAGGTTCTATAACTCCATTGTCTTCTACAGCTGTTAATTTATATACGCCACCAAAAACAGGTTGAGATTTTGCAGTTATTAACCTTTCACCAACTCCAAAACTATCTATTTTAGCACCTTGGCTAATTAAATCTTCAATAGTATATTCATCCAATCCACTGGAAGCCATAATAGTACAATCTTCAAAACCAGCATCATCTAATATTTTTCGAGCTTCTTTAGATAGATAAGCTATATCTCCACTATCAATGCGTATTCCCTTAGGTCTAAATCCTCTAGGAATAACCTCTTCATTAAAAGTTTTAATAGCATTAGGAATTCCACTTTTTAAAGTATTGTAAGTATCTACAAGTAAATAACAACTATCTGGATATACTCTAGCATAGGCCCTAAAAGCATCTAATTCAGTAGGAAATAATTGAACCCAGCTATGGGCCATTGTTCCTAAAGCAGGAATACCAAAATCTCTATCCACTATAGTATTGGCAGTTCCAACACATCCCCCTATATATGAAGCCCTAGCACCTAGAATAGAAGCCTCATAACTATGAGCTCTTCTACTTCCAAACTCAATAACTGGTCTACCTTGAGCAGCTCTTACTATTCTATTTGCCTTAGTAGCAACAAGGGACTGGTAATTAACAGTTAATAAGATCATAGTCTCAACTAATTGAGCTTGAACAACGGGTCCTCTTACAACAACTATAGGTTCCTGTGGGAATATGGGTGTACCTTCTGGTATAGCCCAAACATCACAAGTAAATTTAAAATTTTCAAGATAATTTAGGAATTTTTCGTTAAAAATTTCTTTACTCTTAAAATATTCAATATCTTCCCTGGTAAAATGTAAGTTATTCAAGTATTCTATAAGTTGCTCTACTCCAGCCATAATTGCAAAACCACCATCATCTGGAACGTATCTAAAAAAAACATATCAAAATAAGCTATTTTGTTTTCCATACCATTTTCAAGGTATCCATTTGCCATAGTGAACTCATAAAAGTCAGCTAACATAGAAAGGTTTTTTTTGTCTACCCAATCAATTTTATTCATAACAATCTCCTTTATAATGTGTTTACAACAATTATAGACCTAATATTTTAAAAATTCAACTAAGAATCTATTTTATTTGACTTTATTTGACAAAAAAATATAGATGGGTGATTTATTATACTGCTTTATAAATCACCCATCATTTAAAATAAAACTTTGTGTAGCTACACCAACCTTCAAACATAGACTCAACTAATTGTTCCTTAATTCAAAAACACTCCTGACTCAACTTATTTGATTTAAAACTCTTTACATCTTAAACCAGAAATTCCATATCTAATTTTCAACTGTACTACTAACTAAAACCAACTTAAAATCTAAACTTACTATCCAATGAAACTAAATAAATAGGTTGGTAATAGCTACAAGTTTTATTTGCAACCATTAATACTTAAAAACTAATTATAATGGTTGTATTAGTATTATACCCAAATATTTTAAATTAAACACATTTTATTAAAAAAAATTATATATTTTTTTAATAAAATTTTACCTTTTTCAGTGACTTTATATATTTTTACAGGAGTAGTATTACAATTTTTAGCATAGGCACAGGAACCACATGTGGTTTCACAAGTAGGTGAGCCTTTATCCTCATTTAAATAATTCATTCTAATTAATTGATTTATTAAATCTTCCACCATACCTTCAGAAATATTTAATTTTTTTTCCAATTATAGATTTAGAAAATCCGTTAGAATTATTAATTTCCCTCAGTACATCCTTTAACATAGAGTCATCTCCTTAAAAGCCTAACAATGTTCCAATTTGATAAACTAACACTGCTCCAATCCAACCTAAGAAAAAAAGTATATAAAGCCATAAAAATAGCCCATTTAGAAGAATTGGTTTCTTTTTTTTACAGTAGCTATAACTGCTGCACATGGAGTATAAAATAAAACCATAACCATAAATGATAATGAAGTCAATGGAGTAAATACATTTTGTATTGCATAGACCAGTTCTGAACCTTCACTAACACCTGCATATACCATACCTAAAACAGCAACAACAGCTTCCTTTGCAGCTATACCAGCAAATAAACTAACAGATGCTTGCCAAGTTCCAAATCCAGCAGGTTTAAATATTGGTGCAATAATAGTACCGATTTTACCAAGTATACTTTCTTGACTATAGGGTTCCACACCTAAGGGAAGTACAGATAATAACCATAGTAGTGAAATAACTACAAAGATAATAGTTCCAGCCCTGTGTAAAAAGTCCCATACCTTATCCCACATATCCCTAATAACAGATCTAAAAGAGGGCAATCTATAAGGGGGGGCAGTTCCATAATGAAATGGGATGATTCTCCCTTAAATAAAGTTTTGCTAAATATTTTACCCATTATCAATGCCATTATAATACCTAAAGCATATAAGGAAAACAATACTAAGCCTCCATGATTAGGGAAAAAAAGCAGCTATAAATACTAAATAAATAGGTAGCCTTGCACCACAAGACATAAAAGGATTAATAAGAATTGCAATCATCTTGTCCTTTTTACTTTCTAAAGTTCTAGTAGCCATAATTCCAGGAACATTACATCCAAAGCCTACAATCATAGATATAAATGTTTTACCATGAAGTCCTAAGGATCTCATAATGCCATCCATTACATAAGCAGCTCGAGCCATATACCCAGAGTCTTCTAAAATTCCTATAAAGAAATATAAAACTACTATAAGTGGTATAAACTCAAATACAGCCCCCCTATACCAGCAATAATTCCTTCAATAATAAAAGATATAAGCATAGGAGGTGCATTTATATTTTCAAGAAATACCAATAATACCTCTCCAAAGCTCTCAATACTAGAAGCAACAAATCCTCCTAATATATCTTCACCAATGACAAAGGTCAACTGAAAAATAACAAACATAATAATAGCAAAAATTGGCAAACCAAAGTATTTGTGGGTAATTATTTTATCTATTTTATCAGTTAAAGTTTCCTTATCTTCATCTGGTCTTAGTATACTATATTGAACTACATTGCCAATAAAATCATATCTTTTATCTATAATTTCCATTTCATAATCTAGAGAATGATTTTCTATTTCAAGTAATTTATCTTTTAGCTCATCAGAACCTTTCTCTTTAACATAGTTAATAATTTCTTTATCCCCTTCTAAAAGTTTTATAGCAACCCAATCCATAGGATAATCATAAGTAGATGTATTTAATAGATTTTTTTATATTATCTAATTCTTTATCTATATTTTCACCATAACTAATGGCATCTATAGTTGGATTTGTATCAAAATAGGAAACTACTTTTTCTAATAGTTCATCTAAGCCTTTCTTTTAGAAGCCACAGTAGCAACAACGGGTATTCCTAATTTTTTAGATAATAGACCTAAATCTATTTCAATATCCTTAGCTTTAGCCTCATCCATCATATTTAAGGCTAAAATTACCTTTGTTCCCATTTCTAATAATTGGGTAGTTAAATATAGATTTCTTTCAATATTAGTAGCATCTACTACATTTATAACTATATCTGGATTGCCCTTTAATATGTAATCCCTAGCTACAATCTCATCTTCAGAATAGGCTCCAAGACTATAAGTGCCAGGCAAATCCACAATATTATATTCCTTATTTTTATATTTAATTTTCCCTTCTTTTTTTCTACAGTAACACCGGGCCAATTACCCACATGTTGATTAGAGCCTGTTAAGGCATTAAATAATGTGGTTTTTCCACTATTTGGATTCCCCCCCACCAATGCAATTGTGTCCATAATATTTCCCCCCCTTCCAATTGATAGTTGTTATCAATTTAATGTAAAAATTTATTTTTCAACTATAACTTTACTAGCTAGTCCCCCCCTCCCTAAGGCCAATTTATGTCCTGAAATATTAAGAATCAGAGGACCCATATCATTTTTAACCATTTTAACCTTAGTACCTTTATTTAAACCAAGTTCATATAATCGTCTTTTAGCAGAACCACAATTTGTAATTCCCTTTATAATTCCAATTTCTTCAGGTTTAAGAAATACTAAAGAAATATTTTCCATAAGAATCTTCCTTTCAATATGTAGTGATAATCATTATCAATAATATAATATACCATATGCTAAAGATAATCAAGAGTAAATTACTAGGAATTAGTATTTTTTTTAAAAATATAGAACTGGTCAAAAGATTAAACAATTTGTCCTGTTTATCCAATTAACTAGGCAAATCTATCTAATATTTCAGAAAAAAACAATAAATATAAGGAAATTTATTATGAAAGTTGTTGGCACGCAAATTGCAATTTATAAGAAGTAGAAGGGAGGATAGAAGAAAAATAGATTAAATATGAAATTAAATATATAGATAATTGCAAAACATAATAAAGGAGGTCTGTATGACTACTGAAAAGATTAAGATTCTTGGAAAAAAGTATTATGAAAGAATTGTAGAAATTAGGCATAGGATTCATATGTACCCAGAGCTTTCTTTTCAAGAATTTGAGACATCTAAACTTGTGGCAAATGAATTAAGAAAAGTAGGGATAGAAGTACAAGAAGGTATTGCTGGAACTGGTGTAGTAGGTTTAATAAGAGGTGGAAAACCAGGTAAAACAGTTTTGCTTAGAGCAGATATGGATGCTTTAGAAATTGAAGAAGAGGCAGATGTCCCCTATAAATCTAAGGTAAAAGGAAAGATGCATGCCTGCGGACATGATGGGCACACTGCTGGAGTTTTAGGGGGGCGGCAATGATACTCAATGATATGAAGGATGAGATTAAGGGAAATATAAAACTTGTTTTTCAACCTGCTGAGGAATCCGATGGGGAGCAAAACCCATGATAGATGAAGGTATAATGGAAAATCCTCATGTTGATGCAGCTATAGGTTGTCATCTATGGGGTGGATTTAAGGAAGGAGAAATACACGTCAAGGAAGGACCAGTAATGGCCTCACCAGATATTTTTGATTTAAAGATAATTGGAAAAGGAGGACATGCTGGTATACCCCCCATTTATCTATTGATCCTGTATTAATAGCTGCTCAAGTAATTTGTAGTATTCAGGGAATTGTAAGTCGAAGGACGAATCCTCTAAAGCCTGTAGTAATATCTTGCTGTTCCATCCGTGGTGGAGAAACTTATAATGTAATACCAAATGAGGTTGAAGTAAAAGGAACTGTCAGAACTTTTGATAATGAGATAAGGGATTGGATACCAAAAGCTATTGAAGAAATATTAAGTACCACAACTGAATCTTTTGGAGGAGATTATGAGTTTAAATATATCAAACGATTTCCACCTCTTATTAATAATGAGGAAATGGTAAGCTTGGCAAAGGAATCTATTTCTAAATTAATTGGAAAGGAAAATGTCTTTAAACAGGAAGAAGCTAATATGGGTGGGGGGGAAGATTTTGCATATTTTGCTGAGAAAGTCCCTTCAGTTTATTATTTCATAGGTATAACGCCTGAAGGTAGTGATACTGTAGTTCACCATCATCCAAAGTTTAGTTTCGATGATGCTAATTTATTGATTTTATCTCAATCTATGGCTCAAGTTGCAATAGACTATCTTAATGAATTTGAATAAAG
>JMBV01000319.1_pt1 | contig 16339 bp, 20 predicted proteins | sample 616531 | NCBI WGS metagenome assembly JMBV01 (sample SAMN02727904, study PRJNA239997) | anaerobic digester metagenome | biome: anaerobic digester; isolation source: mesophilic anaerobic digester inoculated with municipal waste water sludge... | place: Germany: Bielefeld University, CeBiTec ... | reverse complement strand
ACCGATACCGATGTTCAGTCCGATGTATTTACACAGAACATTCTCAGCGCCGGAAATACACTGGAGAGCGAGAGTAACAGGTCGAACAACAAAAGCCGGAATTTCAATATGGACTTCAGGGTTGAATGGAACCCGGACTCATTCACTACCATAATTTTCCGTCCCGAAGCTTCATTTTATAACAATACCCGCGATGAAGAGGGCCATTTCCTTACCAAAGTTGAGCTGTCGGGCGATACTGTTAACCATGGTGATTCGAGGTACTTTTCAGAAGGAGACGGGAAGAACTACGGTGGAAATCTTGATATAAGTCGCAAACTTGGAAAAGCTGGCAGGGTAGTGAGTGCTCAACTGCGTGCAAACAGGGGTGAATCTGATAATAAGGGAACAAGCGTCTCTGCCACTTTTTACAAAGGGCCGCGTCCCGACGATCTCATAGATCAGCATTTTACAAATACCAGCGACAACACCTCCTGGAGCGGATATTTCTCATACGTGGAGCCTATAGGCAGAAATAACTTCCTTCAGCTTGCATACCGGTATCGACAGAACATATCTGAATCTGACAAAGACACCCGCTCAAAGGACGAAACAGGCAACTATACTGTACTGGATTCGTTGTACAGCAAAAGGCTGGAGAACAACTTCGTGAATCAGGACCTGGGATTGAACTTCAGGGCAATAAGAGAGAAATATGACTATATGTTAGGCTTTTCAGTGCAGCCGTCCAGCTCACGTAGTAAAACATTTATCGGAACAGATTTAATTCATGATGCCAGTCAAGAGGTTATAAACTATGCACCCATGGCTCAGTTTAACTATCGCTGGAGTCGAACCATGAATCTTCAGATACGCTATTTCGGAAATACCGACCAACCGTCGGTCTCGCAACTCTCTCCCGTGGTTGATGTCTCTGACCCGTTGAATATCCGCTATGGCAACCCCCGACCTAAAGCCTTCTTTTCAACATCAACTTAGCTTGAGGTACAGGATGTCGAATCCCGAAAAGGCGAGCTCCATCGCAGCTTTTGTGAACGGTGGCTATCTTACCAACGATATCGTGTCTTCAACATTTACCGATATCAATACCGGCAGAAAGGAGACCACTTACAAGAACGTTGCCGGTAACTGGAATGTCAATGGCCGTGTTATGTTTAATGTGCCACTCAGGAATATAAAATTTTCAGTTTCTTCAATGTCTTTTGCAAGTTACAACCATACAAACGGATTTTCAAACAATGAGAAAAATCTGAATAAGCGCGTCAACCTGTCTGAGATGCTGGGATTGAATTATCGGTCTGATCTGTTCGATTTGGTGTTCGGGAAACATCAGCTACAATAGCGTGTCAAACACTATTAAAATACAGAACAATCAAAACTATTTCAACTATGGCGGAAATGCCAATACATCAATCTATCTGCCGTGGGACCTGACCATAGAGAGTGATATCAACTATTCAACAAACTCCGGATATGCAGATGGATTCCAGCAGAAAGAATGGTTATGGAATGCATCTGTTCAGAAGCAACTTTTTAAACAAAAGAACGGTACCATCCGTTTTAAGATATATGATATTCTGCAACAGCGCAGCAATATTAACAGAAGCGTAACATCGAACTATATACGTGATACTACTTCAAACACGCTCACAAGCTATTTCATGGTGCACTTTGTTTATAGGTTCAATATATTCAAAGGAGGCGCCACAAGGGAAGAGATGATACCTGAAAGAGGTAGCGGAAGATTTGGAGGCCATGGCCATGGTGAAAGAAGAGGCCCTAACATATTTTAATTTTTTTTACAATATGGTACAGGTATTACAGCAAAAACAGAAGGTAAGTTGGAACAATGTGTTTGTACATATCCTTCTGTGGGGGGGTGTGATATTTATTCTTCCCTACTTTTTTTACCGATCCCGAGCGGATTTTCAACTTTCGCATGTTTTTAAGGTCACTCCCCCCCGAGATGCTGGGATTCATGCTGGTTTTTTTACCTTAACTATTTTTTTCTTATCGATAAGCTGCTGTATAAAGGAAAAAAACAAAGAGTTTATAATTTACAATCTATTACTCATTATTGCAGTATCTTTCCTGATGTATTATGGCCGAGGAGTGATAGATTCTTTACTCCCTGAATTTAGGCCAAGGAGGCACAGAAGAAGCAGTTTCAGGTATATTTTTATATTACGCAATTCCACCTCTCTTTTTTTTCATGACCGGGCTTAGTGTTGCATTGAAGATGACTGTAAGATGGCTTGAGGTGGAAAACGAACGGAAAGAGCTGGCAAAAGCAAAATCTGAAGCCGAGCTTCAGAACCTTAAGAACCAGATCAACCCGCACTTTTTGCTAAACACACTCAACAATATTTATGCGCTCATAGAGTTTAATCCTCCAAAAGCGCAGCAAGCAGTTGTGGATCTGAGCAAGATGCTGCGACATCTGCTCTATGACAACAACCAGACCTATGTTCCGCTAAAGCAGGAGGCTGATTTCATGCGTAACTATATTGAGTTAATGCGTATACGGCTACCTGATAATGTGAAGCTTACAACCGAATTCTCTTATTCGGAAACTGGGAATACTCTTATTTCTCCACTAATTTTTATATCTTTGATAGAAAATGCATTCAAGCACGGTGTAAGTGGAGACAAACCGTCGTTTATTGAAATTTCGCTAAAAGAGCATCCTGACGGAAAAGTGGAGTTTATTTCCAGAAACAGTTATTTCCCAAAATCGGTTTCAGATAAAAGCGGCAGTGGAATAGGGTTGGAGCTGGTGAAGAAAAACTTGAGCTGCTTTACCCTGACAGATATCAGTGGAATATAAAAATTCAGGGCGATGTTTATTCTACTGTACTTGCGATTGATACAAAAAAAGAGCCTGATGATATTGAATTGTTGGATAGTTGATGATGAGCCGCTGGCTTTGTCGCTTCTGGAATCGTACGTTCAGAGAACCCCTTTTCTGAATCTTACCGGCAAATACAGTAATGCACTTTCTGCAATGAAGCACATAGCAGTGGAGAAAGTTGATGTGCTTTTCCTTGATATCCAGATGCCCGATGTGAATGGTATTGAGCTTGCACGTATCATTGACAATCATACACGTATTATCTTTACCACGCTTTCAGCGAATATGCTTTGGAGGGATATAAAGTAAATGCGATAGATTATCTGCTAAAACCTTTCTCTTTTTCAGAATTTCTCGCCGCAGCAAAAAAAAGCTTTGAACTGGTTTGAAATGACAGAATCAAAATCAAATAGTGAGTCTGTACAAGAGAATGTGGGCATTTTTGTTAAATCTGAATATCGCCTCTTGCATGTGTTGTACGACGATATGCTGTATATTGAAGGGTTAAAAGATTATGTGAAGATTTACACGGAAAGCAGTTTAAAACCTATTTTGTCTCTGATGAGCCTAAAATCGCTGGAGGAAGAGCTTCCCTCCGAGCGTTTCATCCGTGTTCACAGGTCGTATATCATTCACTTAAACAAAATCTCAAGCGTTGATAAAAACCGTATTATAATAGGAAAAAAAACAGATTCCGGTTGGAGAGACCTACCGCAAACAGTTTCTTTCTGCTATCAGAAAATAACAAAACCTTCTGCCATAATCCACTTATAATACACGAAAGAAGTTGTGCTTTTTTTTGATCGGATTACCGAAACTTTCATTCTCATACCTCTTTATGGACTGTCACCTTAGGCGTTTTGTTTGTGCAAAATGTTTTCATGCTCATTATCTCTATTGCCGTGATCTGTAATTACTGAGCCATTATTTTACTTTTATCCTCGTTCTCTTCATTCTCTTCATTCCCTTCTTCGTAGTAATTATATCGAAAAGGCAATACCTCTCTGGTATCTTTTTCGCGAAGATACTTGTCGTAAATATTTATTTCTTTCTCTTTTAGAATCTCTTTTTGCTTCTGTGATACAATTTTTAATTGGCGTAACCGGCGATAAACAAAATATAAAAATAGCGCCCTGACATTTTTCCGTCGCGATTTAAAAGATTTTTTTCGGCAACTCTTTTAAAGTGTATTTATATGTTTTTTTTAGATAAAAACTATCTGAATAGTTATTTACAGACTGAATGGCTTCTTCTTTATCAATGTGGGAATATTGGGCGTAATTTACTGCAATAATAGTTGTGATATCACGTAATGGAGATAATCGCTCAAGGTTTTTGAAATACTCGTCGTTAAACGAATGTATATTCATTCTGTTTACATCAACAAGGCAAAACAAATAGTTGTGACTCTCTTCACTGTACTTCCATAAAATATTGCCGGGACTGTAATCTTTATGAATAATTCCCCCCCGCAAATGAAGTTGTGAGGTATATTCAGCAAATGCTTTCAGTAGTGCATTATTTTGTAAAGTTCCGTCCAGATATGGCCTTATAGAGTTATAATCTTCTGCATAGATGCAAATGTAATAACTATCTTTCAATCTTCCCCAACGTCGCTCTTCTATATACGCAACAGGTGTTGGTGAGATGAAACCGCGATTAATAATTTCGGCGGAATTGTAATAAGAGCGTGCAGCTTTCGACTGCCGAAATGTGGAATAGATAAACTGGTTTATGAAATTTGGAACGGAAAATTTCTTCACCACGACTTTTTCTGAACCCAGACGCATCTTTTTTTAATATATTGCGCCCTTTATAAATAATTTTTCCTTTTTTTTGTTAAAATTTTCTGATATCGTTTCAATATCTCTTCTCAAATGCTCATATTTAGGATTGATTAAAATATTGACATGATGTTTTTTTCACAAAGCTTAATAGGATCATCTTTAAAAAAAATTTGTAATAGAATATTTCTTTATTAAGAAATAAGATTAATTGATAAAAATCAGATCTTTTAGTCACATTTGCCGCAGGAAAGGGAAAGAGTATTGAAAAGTTTGTCTTGCAAGAGCATATGTGCAGTTTAATTGCAATACCATCTTCTCTTATTCTATTTCCCGTCTCATCGTCAATTTCTGATACATATATCATATCAATAGATTCGTTTGATAAGAAAAGCAATGCATTTTTTTTACCGAATTTTCTTCAAAAAAACAGGCTTTTGACACCATTTACCGATTCGCTTTCCTGATCAAAAATTGTCACATTGACATTACTCTCAGAGAGGCGGCATAATTTATTTCTTTTATAAAAAAATGGCAATTTTCATAGGACTCATTTTTTTTGCTGTACTCCCAGTTACAATCTGTTTGGGTAAAATAAAAAAAAGCATGATTTATATTTACAATTGCTCGCTATTACTTCAAAGAATTACACGTAACTACTTGATTATTAACTGCAGAATTGTCTTTTAATTACATGGCCCATTTGCCTGATTATATAAGTGTTAATTAAATATAGTGAAAAATTTAATAGGTTGCAAAGTTAATAAAAATGCTGCAGTTTTTCTCATTTTCAACTTCTCTTTTCAGTACAGTAAATTTAAAACAGATTATAAAAATCGGGCTTTATACATATCCCCCCCGCTCTTAACTGCAAGTCTTTCCTTTTGTAATCGAGCAAACTATCGCCCGTACCACTGTACAGTTCACCAAAAATATATTGATTGAATCTGTCTGAGATCTTATAACTGGCAGTAAGTTTGAGATTGATTGTCTTTACGCTCTTTATAAGACTGAATGTGCCTGAAAGCCACCATTTATTATTTGATGATTTTAAGTCGGCGTTGAAATAGCCAGTTCCTCTGTAATCGTACAAGTCGCTGTTTTCTTTACCGGTAAAAAAAAGGAATTGTAATTTTGAAACCGACAGCAAGATTCGATGTTAAAAAAAATATTTTCCTGAGAAGCCAATCCAATTAGTACTTCTCGACTCAAGACTGTCACGGCCGTTGGATTCATGTTCTAAATGCAAAAAAAGCTGCTCCAGTCAGCCGGTTATCAACAATAATATATCTTCCAAGCCCGATGCCCGGGTTATAGTTGCTGTCCCTGAATGGGGGGGCAGAATCGCGGTAGATATCCCAAAACGATTTTTGAGTATAAGTAAGATATAGAAAAGTATCGAAAGGCAATCGGCTTGATGTAAGCCTGTGGCGGATACTGAGTTGAAATTTAGCATCGGCTGTTTCCCTGTTTATTCCTTTGTTGAGCGGGATGCCGGTAATAAAAAAAAGTTATCCTTATATATAGAAAAAGGGGGGGGCAAACCATCCATGTACCGGATAATCTCACCTTCCGTCATAACCAATTCTTGTCTCTCTTGTTCTATTTTCGATTTTAAATAATCAACAATATTCATGAGCGGCCTTTTTGTTGAATCGGAAAGAGCTACTTCAGGCTGTGACATTATTTCAGGAATTAACAAAAACATCATCAGCACAACACTAAATAAAAAAATTATGTTTCATTGTAGGGCAATTTTATTATTTAAATGGTACGTAATTTCATAAAATTAGGGTATGGCTGAGCCGGTTGGCTAATGTTTATCCTCTTTTTTTTATAGCTGACTACTGCCCAACCATTCAATACTACTGCAATTACTCCCAATTTAAGCAGATTCCCCCCCGATACATCAGCCAACGTGCTCCCGTTCAGATAGAGCATGCGAAAGGTAGTTGTAAGGTAGGTAAACGGGTTGACGTATGCAATCAACCGGGCCCATTCGGGCATGCTTGATATGGGGGTAAACATACCGCCAAGCAGGATAAGGATAAGAATAAAGAACATCACCAGAAAGCTTGCCTGCTGCATATTTGAGGAATAGTTTGAGATGATGATTCCCAGCCCTGATATGGAGATGATAAAGACAACAGCTGAGAAAAGTACAGCTAAAACACTTCCTGTGGGCCAGAGCCCATACAGCAGGTATGATGCTGAGACTGAAATTATCATGACAACAAGGCCTACAATCCAGAAAGGAATAAGTTTAGCCAGAATAAACACTATTCTGTTTACCGGGGGGGTCACATTGATCTGGTTAATGGTACCGTTCTCTTTTTCCAACACAATGTTCAGTGCGGGTAAAATGCCACAGATAAGTGTGAGGAGTAACACCATAAAACCTGGAATCATAAAGAATTTATAGTCCAGAGCAGGATTAAACTTGAACTGGGGGGGAACAATATCTACTTTGGCATTCGCATTATTGAGGCTCTGGATTGCGGAGGCATTGTATGCATAAGTTCACCTAACAGTTCCGATGAGAAATCGTTCACAATCTGCATAATATAATTGCTACCCAACAGGCCCTGGGTGCCGTTTACCGAGTTGACTGCCATGCCTACTCCTGATGCTTTGTTTTTTTACCAGATCCATATCGAACGAAGTGGGTATTTCCAGGATCATATCTGTTTCGCCATGTTCCATATTCAACATTGCTGTCTGGTAATTGGGCGGAGTGTCGTTAAGGATAAAGTATCGAGAAGATGCAATTTTGTCGGTCAGTCTTTTAGAATATACATTCTTGCTATGATCTACAACATCAATTTTAATATTTTTTTATTTCGAAACTTACTGCCCACGGGAACACCAGCAACACCATAACCGGATACATAACAATCATTTTTGGAATCATAGGATTCCTGAACATCTGTTTAAACTCTTTTTCTATTAGGAATTTTATTGTTTTCATAATTTTCAACCATTCAGTAATAATGTTCCAGTTCCGATTTGCACGGATTAAACTGTTGATAATTTGTTGATAATTTGTTGATGATGCACTGGCAACATGTTAATAATCTGTTGATAATCTGTAATTGGTTAAACCTTTACTCCAGCCTTTTTTTTAGTATTTATGATTGTAACCACTAACAGGAACAATATCATTCCAATTAATATAAGTATCTCTTTCCAGACCATCATTAATCCCTGTCCCTGAATCATCACTTTACGTACTGCTTCAATAAACCATCGTGCAGGTACAATAGTAGATAAAGCCTGCAGCACCATCGGCATATTGTCGATAGGGAATATCATCCCTGAAAGCATCAGTACTGGAACCATTGCTGTTATAGCCGAGACAATAACTGCGTTTACCTGTTTATCCACCAGCGTTGAAACGGTCAGTCCATAAGACAGGGTCAGTGCAATGTAGATGATCGCAATCAGAAAGAACAGCAAAAGATTGCCATTAACAGGCACATCTAAAACAAAATAGCTCAGAAGAAGAATAATTATAAAATCAATAAAGGATATAACCATATATGGAATTGTTTTGGCAAAGATCATAGTCCCTTGTTTCAGGGGCGATGCAAGCAACACCTCCATTGTTCCTCTCTCCTTCTCCCGAACGATGGAAACTGAAGTCATTATGGTACATATGATCATCAGCACTAATCCCATTATACCAGGTACAAACATATACGATGACTTCATGAGTGGGTTATAGATCATCCTGTTTTCGGTCAAAATCTGAAACGGCATCTGCATCAGCCCCGTTTGCTCCCTTTGATATCCGGCTATAATTGCAGTTGCATAGGTAACAGCTATAGATCCCCTGTTTGGATCGGAGCTGTTTGAAAGCAACTGCACAGCTGCATCACCTGAGTGCACCAGGTCCTCCTGAAAATTTTGCTGAAATACCACTGCCAGATCTAGTTTTCCTTTACGCATCAACTCCCCCCCATCTCCTCCATGGAGTACACTTTCCCAAGATAATTGAAATAGGCATTCTGCTGGATACGTTCAGCAATGCCATTAGTGAATGTGTCGGGGGGGTGGGGGGGTCGTAAACCGCCACACGAATGTCTTGTACTTCCATATTGATAGCAAATCCGAATAACAGTATCTCCACTACCGGCATGCCAAGTATTACGAGAAGTGTTCTGTTATCACGGAAAATATGATAAAACTCTTTGCGTACAAATGCAATAAATTGTTTCATTTTTTTTGATGTTTTAAATATCAATTTGCAGCCGTTGCGATAGGTACGGGCATTGTCGGCTTAATCGCCCCCCCGTTTTGCTTTTCGTGCCAGCTGCCTGAATACTTCATCCATTGAGCCGGCGTTAAAATGGCCACGTAATTTTGCCGGTGTATCCAGGGCATCGATGCGGCCGTCTACCATTATTGAGACCCGGTTGCAATACTCTGCTTCATCCATGTAGTGCGTGGTTACAAATACCGTGATTCCCTGGTCGGCTGCTTCATAGATCATCTCCCAGAACTGTCGCCGCATAGCCGGATCGACTCCACCTGTCGGTTCGTCCAGAAAGACAATTTTCGGTTTATGAAAAATGGCGACAGAAAATGCCAGCTTCTGCTTCCAGCCAAGGGTAGATATTTCACCAGCGTGTTACGTTCATCTTTAAAATCGAGCCTTTTAAGCAACTCATCGGTCTTTGTTGATATCACCTTGTCGGTAAGGCCGTAAATGCCACCGAAAAGGCGGATATTTTCCCATACTTTTAGATCTTCATAAAGAGAAAACTTCTGGCTCATATACCCGATATTCCGTTTTATCAGTTCATTCTCTTTAATGATATCGTATCCCGCTACAGTCCCTTCTCCCGCTGTCGGCATGCTGATACCGCAAAGCATCTGCATTGCAGTGGTTTTCCCTGCTCCGTTTGCACCGAGAAACCCGAAAATTTCTCCCTCCTCAACATCAAATGATATATGGTCCACTGCCGTGAAATTGCCGAACTTTTTCGTTAGGTTCGATATTTTAATTACTTTTTTTCATATTCAAATGGTTAATGCCATAAAACAATCTTCCACGGTAGGCTGGATAGGATCAATTCTTACGTCGCTGAATTCTTTTTTTTGTTAGGTATTCTTTAAGCTCTCCGGTTTTTAGCCCGCCTTCAACTGTGACGTGAATCTTGTCTCCAAAAGCGAAGCTGCTTTTTATCTTGGAATGAGAACGGAGCTCACTGAGTAATGCTGACATCCCAGTTCCTTCCACCGACCATAATGTCTCGGCGTAATCATCGATAATTCCTTGTGGGGTGTTGTTCGCGATAAACTCCCCTTCACGCATCAGGGCTATTCTGTCGCATCTACCGGCTTCATCCATATATGCAGTTGAAACCAGGATGGTTATGCCCTGCTCTTTCAGTCGTTTCAGCATATCCCAGAACTCCTTTCTCGAAACCGGGTCTACCCCCCCTGTAGTGGGTTCATCAAGGATAAGGATTTCCGGCTTATGAATTAGGGCACAGCTTAATGCAAGCTTCTGCTTCATACCTCCCGAAAGCGCTCCTGCTCTCCGGTTTTTAAAGGGTTCTATCTGCTGATAAATATCTTTGATCAGATGGTAATTTTCCTCTATGGTGGTGTTGAAAAGGGTGGCAAAAAAATGTCAGATTTTCTTCCACGCTCAGATCCTGATAGAGAGAGAACCGACCAGGCATATAGCCGATTATCTGCCTGATTTCCCTGTAATCTTTTATTACATCATGTCCGTTCATCAAAGCTATTCCACTGTCGGGTAGCAAGAGTGAGGCAAGAATGCGAAAGAGCGATGATTTACCGGCGCCATCCGGGCCAATTACTCCGAATATTTCCCCATCTTTGACAGAGAAAGTGACTCCATTCAGTGCGTTCACCTTACCTTTGGTGTAACTCTTATGTAAATCTTTTACTTCGATCATTTTGTTGTTTTTAACAGGACGTACAGGTCCATATTATTTTTCTTTCAGAGTAAGAGTATTCTTTTTACAAATGTGTAGTGGAGTTTTTTTCTTCTCTTTTTTTTAGAATTTGACTTCGCCGTACATGCCTATTTTCAGATAACCATCATTTGGAACAGCAATTTTTAAGGCATATACAAGGTTAGCCCTTTCGTTTTTAGTCTGTATTGTCTTGGGTGTAAACTCTGATTTGTTTGATATCCAGATGATTGCACCCGTGTATGATTTCATATTTCCTTTACCGTTGTCTACCCTTACTGTTACCTCGTCATTAAGTTTAATCAGTGCAAGCTGGTCATTTGTCACATAAGCCCTCAGGAACAGCGTGCCTGTATCTGCAATTTTGAAGAGGGGAGTACCCATGGTAGCAAGTTCACCAGCCTCGACATACCTGTTAAGTACAGTGCCTGAGATAGGTGAAGTGATACGGGTTTTCTCCAGTTGGTCTTCAAGTTGTGCAATCTGAATATCTAGAGTGGAGCTTTGTGCAGAAATATTGGCACTGTTTTTTTTGCAATGTGGATGTCAGTGCTGATAGCTGACTCTGCACAACTTCTAATTGAGATTCAATGTCGTCAAGCTGTTTTTGATTGGCAGCATTTGCGGCAACCAATCTTTCTACCCGCGCTTTTTCCCGTTTCAATGTTTTTATCTGATCCTGTAAAGCTGCTGTCTGTGCTTCAATATCTGGATGCTGGGCACGTACCCCCCCTTTTACACTTGAAAGGAGGCTCATCTTTTGAAGGTAGAGCTGGGTGCTATCTATCAGGCCTACTATCTGTCCCATTTGCAATTGTTCTCCTTCGTTTACGTTTAATTCCAGAATACATCCGCTTGCCTGAGACGAGACAATAATTTCTGTAGCTTCGAACGATCCGGTAGCGTCATATTCACCGCTGCCTTTGCTGCATGAAAATAGGAGGAGGGTTAATAATGCAGATAACAAGTAAAAATTTGGTTTCATATGATTATATTTATTTGTTTACTTTTTTTTATAGTTTTACTTTTAGTTCTGATTAGTTGAATGTTTCAGTGAATAAACCGACATTAGATATTGAATTTCGTGAAGCGTTTTGGATTGCCTGGCAGCCTCTTCAGCATTTATCTCTCTCATAAGGTCCGAAACGGTAAGTGTGCCATTTTCCACCTTCACCTCTGCTGCCTTGCGAATAAATGTTTGGTGGCGAATGATTTCATCATCATCCTGCATTGTCTTTTTATATTTTTCTATCTCTATCTGCTGTTGCGGTATCTGCATAAACAAATTTTGCATAAAGACCTCTCTTTGAGTATTCACTGCCTTTTTTTTGTAAATCAATAATTTTTTTTATCGTTATTTAATGTATACAAATTTCCAAAGTTCCATATCAGGCGGATTCCACCCAAAAAGTAAGGTGAAAATTCGTTATCGAACATATTCAATCCCGGCTTTCCGTAGCCACCCTGTGCAAAGGCTCCCAACTTCGGCATATTCTTAGCCTTTAATAGCAATTTTTGCGACTCAATAGCTTCCTCCTGCGCGTTGAACATCTTTAATTCTGGACGGTTGATGATAGGAGATATTAAATCGGTTTCGGGGTTTGGTTTTACAAAAGTCATATCTTTATCAAGTGGCTCTCCCGTCATCACCGATAACATCCGGATATATGCATCAAGTGTGGATTCAAGGCTGATTTTCTGCTGTCCCGCTTTCAGCTGTTCCACCTTAACCGTGCTGAGGTCGGAAACGTTTGCCACACCATTTTGCACATAGGCCTGTACGTTATCGTAATTGCGTTGCAGTTCTTTTTCCAGGATTTCATGTTGCTGCAGATTTCCCTTCATTAGTAGTATACCGAAATAGAGATTGTTTACACGCTCTCTCAAAGCGTAAATTTCAGTATCCAGTTTTTAATCTCTAGTTCAGAGTTAGCTGTCAGGCTCTTCTTCTGAGCGGTAATGTTGCCTCCATCCCAGATAGTCTGGTTCAGTTCAGCCACTAATCGGTATTGATCCTGATCTGGTACAGGAATTTCAATGGAAGGAAATTCAATCGGAAGATCCAGGTCGATTTTTGTAACGTCTGACTGCCAGGCTGCCTGTGAGCTTATAGAACTGCGGGAGATACCCCCTGTTTGCATTATCTATGCTGAAATCCCTAGTTTTTTTTCAATAATGTTGTATCTTGCAATTGCAGGGTAGTTTGTTTTAGCTTTTACCTGCATTTCATCAAGTGTGATGACCTGTCCCGATGCCAGTATAATGTTTAGCCAGATCAATCCTAAGAATAACAGAAATGTTTTTGGTCTCATATTTTCATCTCTTTATTATATTTATTATACTATTGTCAGATGTAATCTTTGATCATGTTGGTTTTATCTCTTTATTTGGTTATGCTTGTTATCCATCGTAAGATTTTATCTTTTCTTTCGGTCACAAACTCTTTAAATTTTTCATCCTTTACCAATCCCGAAGAAATTATCAACGGCTTAGCAACGAACGGAAACATAGTAAGGCTAAGCGTGTTAATTATCAGATCAGTTGCTGATATTTCAACACCTTTCTCTTTCAACTGCTTTTCAATAACCGGTTGAGCAATCTGCCGTGTATTTTGTGTTATTTCCACAAATAGTTCCTTGTTTACCGACAATTCATTAAGTATAAAAATTGGGAGTTCCTCATTTTCAAGCAACAGATTGGTATATCCTTCAGTGATAGACATTATTTTATCTTCAAGAGAAATATTATCATCAGATAAAATTGGCCCCCCCATTGCACCAAGTAACATCTTTAGCTTTTCTCTTACCACATGTTTAAAAAGCTTCTCTTTGCTACCAAAGTAATAATTAAGAAGTGCCAGATTGGCACCTGCCTCTTCAGCAATATCTCTTGTTCTTGTGGCAGCATACCCCCCCTTTTGTGTGAATATTTTATCGGCTGCCCTGATAATTTTCTGTTCTGTTGTATTAGTCTCCATTCTTCATTAATTTTTCTTGATCATGAGAAATTTATATCTTGTCTTTTGGTTAAACAAATGTTTTAATCAAATGTTTAATCATTAGATATATTTCATATGCTTTTTTATTATTATTATGATTTAAAGTAAAATCAGTCACATTATTCTTAATAAATTGAAATTTAGTCTGCTGATTTAAAGATAATCTGCTGTTTTAGGGACAGTCTGCTCATTTAAGGATAGTCTGCTGTTTTAGGGACAGTCTGCCATTTTAGAGACAGTCTGCTGTTTTTTTCCAAAGTACTTCCCCCCCTCCCTACCTGAAAATATACATTTGTTTTAACAAAAAAAACATTCATATATCATATCTTCAAGCTATAATTGCATTTAATGGTTACATGCAAAAGTTGTAAATAAAATATTCCAGGTTAATGTCATCAATACTTTGGTAATCTTTTAAAATAGTTATCATAATTCCCTGAAAATCAAGAAAGCATGGCTCTTTTGAAAATTAGGCATAACATATTGGCTATCATCATTAAAGATGAAGGTCTAACGAAGCATTATCTCATCATAGATAACAATATTGTCCAATTCGCAGTAACTGATACAATTACACAATCTTCGGTTGATGTATTTATAAATAATACCCGAGACTCAGGAAGGGGGGGTGGAATTTACGTGAAAGGCCTGAATATCCGAACTCAACTCTAAGGGGGCCCACAATTGAAAGATAGGAGTAACCAAGGTTGACCCCCCCAAAATATGATTTACCATCAAAAAGGTTGTAAACATGATTATTATGTACAGTATAGTTTACATTTGCATAGAGATAGTTATTCGGTTTGAAATTATAGTGCCCCCATTATATCAGCAGAGAACACCATATTGTCTAAAATCTCCATTCCTGATGATCCCTGAAGTGAAATTTGATGTGGTAAATAATGATCATCGAATCTGCCGCCGACAAAGTTACGGTACATTAGGGGGGAACGCTGTCGTTCATTATGTACCGTGATGTAACACGGGGTGTAATATAGATACCATCAGCTAAATAAACAGGTTTGTAAAAATTCATCTCCAAAATGCTTAAAGGCGAATCATTATCAAGCTTCAGGAAGTTATCAGTGTTAACTGAATAACGAAACGAAAAGTACTGTCCCGATGAAGGGAAATAAGTGGTATTGAGATTATCATAAACTCCATCGAGCTGATAGTTTATATATAGCTTGTCTTTTATTCTTGTATAATTTTCATCTACAATACGCCCTAAGACATTGAAAAGGTGAAAATGCTCAAGCCGGGAACCAAGATGCAGCCTGAAATTGCCAAAATATAATTCAGAAAAATTTAGATCCAGGGAATTTCGGTTGACCGACATCTTATATTCAAGCTTGCCTCTTTCATATATACTCAGATCGTTTTACTGATCCTGTAGTTGGCGCCAGCCTTATAGAAGATGCCACTGTTTATTGAATAGTCTGCCATAAGATAGGGATCGCGGCTAAGTCGTGCTGTAATATCAATCATTGAATTCAGCGATGTGCTTAAGCGAATTGTTGTATTGGCAAAAACAGCCGCCATATCATTGGTGTCGAAGTATGCACCCATATTGAGGGTATTTGATTCTTTAGCTTCGACAAAAAAAACAAGATCGAAAGGCTGATCCCCGTCGAGACGATAATAAACACGTGAAAAGAGCCCGCTGGCATATATCCGTGAGGTCATGCCATCTAAATCTTTCCGAGTTACTCTATTCTCTTTGACAGAGATCCAGCGTAATATCTGCTTTTCCTCTACAGGTGAAACACCTTCAATGCGTATATTATCGATTATAAGTGTATCGATATGGATATAGGGATTTTTATTCTCCCTTTCAATTTTACTACTATCCTCCAATCCAAGTGACTCTTTTAAGGCAATCAGCTCATCCCATTTCTCCATAGCTGCCTGTTCACCGCGAGAGATAATTGAGTCGATGGCAGGTCTTTGAAAATCCATGGACATATGGGTGGATACGTGGTGAAATCATAAGATCGGTATCTTTTATGTTCTTCTGGAGTTTTGCTGCCCGATAAAATTAAAGATGTTTTCTGTAACCTCTGTAATACTGCCACGGCTGTGTACTGATTTCTCATCTGACGGCATAATTACACCAATTATAATATCGGCTCCCATACTCCTTGCTACATCAACCGGGAAATTATTGATCACACCTCCGTCAATCAATACCATGCTGTCCCTCTCTACCGGTGTAAAAACGCCCGGAATAGCCATACTTGCGCGCATGGCCTCGGGCAGAATTCCTTCCCTGAAAACAAACTCCTCACCAGTAAGCAAATCAGCTGCAACACAACCGAAAGGGATTGGAAGAGAGTCGAAATCCATTTCATCCTGATAGCCGATAGTCATATTCAGAAAAAGGCTGTATAGATTTTGCCCTGTAAAAACACCCTGTGGAAGGCTCACCTTGCTGCTTCTTTCTTTAAGTTTTAGCCTGTAGGGTAGGGATACGATATATTTTTTTGATGATTCCTCTGAGATGCAGACAGGTTCTCACGGTAAATATTGTCGCGCATAAGATAGCTCCAATCCTGAATCTGGATAAGTGAATCAATCATATTTGCACTGTAGCCTGCTGCGTATAGTCCTCCCACTACAGCCCCATACTGGTACCGGCAATATAGTCGATGGGAATACCGGCATTCTCCAACACCTTTAATGCGCCCACATGTGAAAATCCTTTTGCCGATCCGCCACTTAGCACCACTCCCACCTTTTTGCGTTGCTGCTCCTGTTT
>JMBV01000318.1_pt1 | contig 16354 bp, 29 predicted proteins | sample 616531 | NCBI WGS metagenome assembly JMBV01 (sample SAMN02727904, study PRJNA239997) | anaerobic digester metagenome | biome: anaerobic digester; isolation source: mesophilic anaerobic digester inoculated with municipal waste water sludge... | place: Germany: Bielefeld University, CeBiTec ... | reverse complement strand
TCCACGCGCTGAGCAAAATCAGGGGGGGCATAGCGATGGCTTGCAGGGTGACATAACGCAGGACGCCCGCGCCAGACCTGGATCGCGCGGAGAAAGCAATGGAATGCTGACGACAGCGACCAGGAGAATAATCACAGAAGCATAAAGGAAGGGTTGTACGGCAAGAGCGCTTATCCACAAGGACGCAATCAATAGCGATAAGGCATTGAACCACTGGCTTGTTTCAAGTTTGCGTGCCAGGCTGTTCCACAGGAAAACACAGAGATAGATGCCCCAACCAGGCTAAGGTTGGCTTTGGTGATTTTAAGCACCCGACCGAAAATTTCAAGACTGTCAGTAAAAGCGATTTGGCGTGAGCCTATGGATAAGATAAGGTCTTCAGGCAAGATAAACGCCAGAACGGTTAAGAGCGCGGAACTGACCAACACAATTGCCGTGGAGAGTTTGGCGAAGCGTTGCAAAAGCGCTAAAATGCCACTCAAAGCGACTGGAATAAGAATCCATATGATAACGGTGTTGTTTATCATGGTGTTTCCGTCTCCAGGTCTTTGACGATAAAGAACGCGCCGGCAATGGCAATCAGCAAATTAACAATCGCAAAAAGTGCTTCGAGCAGAGCGGAAAATTCAAGAGAGCCGTAAAGCAGTTCAAATCCAGAAAGGAAGGTCAATAAACCGATAATGACATAAAGCGATTCAGTTTTGGACCCAAGTTGTAAAAGACCGATGAGCGCTAAGCCCAAACTTAATATCAAGATATAAATGTTACTTTGTGGAAAGACTTCCTTCAGGAGCCAGGGGGGGCTGGCTAAAACAACCAGCGTTACCAGGAAAACAGCACTGAGCATTCTGAATAGTTCACCTGCTGAGAGCTTAAATTCAAATGGTTCGCGTTTTACGGCACCTGTGTTTTGAATAGTCAGATAAATTATCAGCGTTGACATTAAGCCAACGATAATTTTTATTAAGGCGTGCATAAAGCCATCTGTTTTTGGGAAAACGATAAATATACAAACATATTGTATGGCCAGTGCCAAAATGTTAAAGAGCCATTTACGGCGCACTAAATTTGCCAGGGCAGCCAAAAGCCCTGTTATCACCGCAGCAGTCAGCAAAAACTTGGTCATGACAGTTTGACTCCTGAGGCAAGGAAGAGCAAGATGATTAAGAGAAAAACAAGAGACCAAAGCAGTCCACCGTCACCTTCAATAATCGTACTGGCAAAGTTTTCAAGACGAAACACCTGACGATATATCCAGGTGAGCGCGTTGTATAACCAGCTAAGACTGAAAATCACACGCAGAAAGCGAATAACTGGCGATAAGATGCGGTAAAAAGGAAGTTTGTAGGCTAAATCTTGTTGCAAGTCACGAATGCCCAAGACGCGCAAGGTGATAATCACTAAAACGGTTATCGCTAAGCTGATGAGACTCGCCCACCAAACGCCCGCTGTTAAGACGCCAGGCCAGGCGATAAGACCCAGCAAGACGATGGTTTGAAAGATGATGATAAGACCCAGGGGGAAAGGTGATGCGGGCATGTTTTTCCAAACCCGTTACAACGCCACTGGCCTCAGCGATATAGCGAACATAGCCCAGAACGAGCAGACTGTGGCTAATGAGCACGCCAACGCTGACGATGCCAAAGTTTTGCCCCAAAACGCCTTGCCAGCCTGACGCGCACAGGTATAAGGCAAGCCAAGCAAGCCCACCAGACCCAAAGCAGGCAAAAGCGGATACGGCGAATGGGTGGGTTGAAGCTGAACAGTAGGCCACCACTCAGCAATAATGCCAAGCCCCCCCACACGCGACTGCTGCCGGGGTCGCCGTTCAGAGCGCATTGTAAGGCAAACGCGGAAAGCGTGATAATCCAGTAGGGGGGGCGGGCTTGAGTGGCAGTTTTGCGGCTAATCCACATCATGGCGCCGTAGAGCATCGCGATGGCACTTAAGACTTGCACGATAATGAGCAAAGTTCGGTTCAGGGTGAGAAAATCACCAGGCAAACGCGCGATGAGCGTTAGGGAAGATGCCACCGGCGCCAGGTCAAACAGGAACTTACTCTCCTGGCTGTCAGCACCTCCTTGTGTGAAAGGCAGGTGCACGGGCAAAACCCCCAAACGCAAACCCGCTGCAAGCAGAAAGAACAATCCAGCGGTGGAAGGAATTTGGTCAAAGCTAAAGTCGGGTTGGACTTGCCAGGCGACCGCTGTCGCAAAGATAAGCGCAAATGTGCCGAACACACGCAGCGAGAAAATGCGAACGATGGCGCCCTGGTCTTTTTCAGGGTTCGCGGCGCGCAAGCGGTAAAAAAAAGTTCAGCGATATCAATTAAAGACCAGGTGATAGTTAAAGTCAGCGGTGTGGCACTGGCAAGCGAAACCAAGGTGAGCGCGGTGAGCGTGAGTGATGCCACCCAGCGTGGGCTGGAGTCTTTTTTTGAAGCAACTGTTGTTTCGGTAAAAATACTGGCTACGCAAAGGGTCATAATGGCAATGGCGTAGGGCCAGCTGAAATAATCCAGGCTAAGCGCGAGCGTGCCTTGGAACAGTTCGGTGGGAACCCAGCTTAAAAGTTCCAGGTTGAGTGGTAAAAAGAGCCTTAACAGAAAAAGTACAAACCATGCCGCAGCCGATGCGACCAAGGCTATAAACCAAGCTAAACCGACCTTACTTTTGCCGCGTTGGAGTACAACGATAAGAAAGGACGCGATGACCAGTAATCCCAGAACGATGAAAAATGCCATGTTGGCTTAATTCTAACTTAAATTTGTACCTTGAAAACCACTTAAAAAGGCCAGAATGGCAGGGTCAATGGCGAATTCTGGCAGTTCCTGGGCGTTATATTCGTGTCCGCGCAGGGCACGTTCGCGCAGAGAACGCCATAAGATTTGGCGTTCTTCATCGTGGACGGGTAAATCATTCAGTTTTCGGCGCGTTTACAGCGTTCCCCCCCGGTGGTATAGAAGAATGTCACGCGCTTCCAGTCGCCAGCTTGAATGGGTCGGGGGGGCAGTTCAATGAGTGGGCCAAGCTGTAATTTGAAGTATTCTTCGTTGGCGCGGGGGGGTGGTCGGCTTCATCACGGAACAAATCCAGTCGTGTGGTAAGTTCGTGCCCCCCCTGAATAGGTGCCATCCAACGGATTTGCCAGCGTTCGCGTTCGTTGAAAGCGGCGGTTTGATAAAAGGCGATGTAATCAACAGAGATGATTTTGGGTGCTGATTTAAGAGGGATACGATACCAGCCCAGCATGCGCGCGATGTCGAGATCGCGTTTGTTGGGGATTATTGCCACCAGAACCAGGCTGGTATCGGGAATTTCGACAAACTGTGTCATTTAATCAAAAGTTATCGCTTTGATATCTGCAAAACCTAAGGTTTATTCGTCTTTATCGGGTGCTTCTGCCACGATGTAAAGCGGGCGTCCTTTGGCTTCGTCGTAAATGCGACCCATGTATTCGCCTAAAATGCCCATGCTGATAAGCAAGACGCCAGCCAGGAAAATGACGGTTAGCCATGTGGCGAGCACGAAGGTCAAATCTACCTTGCCGACCAGGGCAAGAATGATGAACAGCACCAACAACAATAAGCTGAGAACTACCAGTCCGACACCTGTTTTGCTGAGCAGTTGCAAGGGCCAGTAGGAGAAGCCCGTAATGGCGTTGAGGGCCAGTTTTATCATGTTTTGAGGGGATAATGGGTTTCGCCGGCGAAGCGCGCATGGCGTTTGTACTCCACGCCGATTTGCTTAAAGCCCGCCCAGGAACTCATGCCACGCAAAAGCGATTGCGTTCGGGCATGCTGTTCATCACATTCAGGACTTTGCGGTCGAGCAAGCGGAAATCACCGGTGTTGAGCGGGATATCCACGTCAGTAATTTTGGATAAATTTATAAAACAACGCGGCGGTGGTGAGTTTGAACCAGCTTTCGCCTTCGCGTTCCGAACGCACGGCGTAGACCACGTCGTAGCCTTCTTTCCATTTCTCGATGAGTTCCAGGATGACTTCCGGTGGGTCCTGCAAGTCCGCGTCGATAATGGCGATGGCGTCACCACGGGCGTAATCCATGCCGGCACTCACCGCGATTTGGTGGCCAAAGTTGCGCGCGAAGATGACCGGTCGCACACGGTTATCCTTTTACCGAGTTCGCGCAAGGCATCGGTTGAACCATCTTTACTGCCATCGTCCACCAGGACCAGTTCCCAGGCTTCGCCGGTTTGGTCCATCACTTCGCAAACGCGGGCGTAAAGGTGGGGGGGAATGTTTTCAATTTCGTTGTAAATGGGCGCGATAACTGTGTATTTGGGTTTTGTCACGTATTATCTCCTTTAGGTTCTTTATCGTTGCTTTTTTTTCAGAGTAACTTTCTAAAGTGCATCTCAATTCTACTTCATTGAGAGAATAAGTGGAAATAACACAATCGTAAAACGGTAGCGCGGATATCCGTCATGATACAATTACGGCAGTAATTCAAAACGAGGCAATAAGATGAGCAACAACAGTTTGTTCGACGTTATCGGTCCTATTATGGTTGGGCCATCCAGTTCCCACACCGCGGGGCTGCAAAACTGGGCAGGTTAGCCCGGCAGCTCGTGCACGGCGACATTGTTGAGGTGCGTTTCACATTGTACGACTCTTTTGCACGAACTTATCGTGGGCATGGCACGGGCAAGGCGCTTTTGGGCGGTGTGATGGGATATGATCTGGACAGTGAAGAACTCAAGCACGCCGAAACAATAGCAACCTTTCGCGGTTTAAAATTCAGTTTTGAAGAAGGCCACAAGGACGGTATTCATCCTAACTCGGTTGATATCCATTTGACTGAAGACAATGGCAAAAAAAACCAGCCTGAGTGGTTCATCAATTGGTGGGGGGGCAACGTGGTGATTACGTCGATTAATGGCATCGAGACCAGGCTGCAAACGAATTTACCCGCGATTGTTACCCATCACCGCGACCGGGTAGGTATTCTGGCTGAAATTACCAAATTTTTAGCGGAAAAGAAACTCAATATCGCGGGCATGAATTTATATCGCAGCGCGGTAGGCAAGGATGCCTATATGGTGGTTGAAATTGACCAGGCCTTTGATGACGCAATATCACAGGAATTGCGCGATTTGATTGATGATATTATGGACGTTTTTGTGATTGAAAACAGGTGAAACGATGAACTTCTTTTCCGGAAAACAACTGCTTGATTTATGTAAAGAACACGAACTTGAGATATGGCAAGTGATGCTGAACCGAGAGCTGGAAGCTTCGGGGGGGCGCACTGAAAAAGAGATTTTTGCTGACATTGAACATTCGCTAGAAGTGATGTTTCATTCTATCGACCAGGGTCTGGCGACGTATGACCGTTCATTAGGTGGTTTGTTGACCGGACAAAGCAAAAAAAACTTTATGAGGAACTCGGAGAAGAAAAGTTTTATCTTCCAGACCGCACCCTTAAGGTTGTGGCTTATGCCATGGCGGTGATGGAGTGCAACGCGCGCATGGGCGTGATTGTGGCTGCGCCAACCGCGGGGGGGAGTTCGGGCATTTTGCCGGCTGTCTTGAAAGACGCCAAAGAAACGATGAATCTGGACACCCAGAAACTGATTGAGGCATTCTTAACGGCTGGCGCGGTGGGCTTAATTGTGATGCAAAACGCGTCGGTTTCAGGCGCGCAGGGCGGTTGTCAGGCGGAAATCGGCACGTCCACGGCGATGTCTGCCGCGGCTTTGGTTCATCTTAAGGGGGGGCAACGCGCGTCAATGTCTGGACGCCGCCAGTTTTGCATATAAAAACATTATGGGCTTGGTTTGTGACCCAATTGCAGGACTGGTGGAGTTGCCTTGCGCCAAACGCAATGGTCTGGGCGTGCTAAACGCGATGCTTTGCGCGGATTTGGCTCTGCTTGATGTACGATCTGTGGTGCCCTTTGATGAGGTTGTTGACGCGATGAACAATGTAGGCAACACCATGCCGGTGGCTATGCGTGAAACCGCACTGGGTGGTCTGGCTGCCACGCCGACTGCAAAAGGTATTGAGCACGAATTGTTTTCGAATACGGAGTTGAATAAGGGGGGGAGATAACGCTTTAGTTGTTTAAATCTAAAACAAAAAAAACCGGGTCTTTCAAAAGGCCCGGTTTGCTTTTTAAACAATTTAATCAAATGGGATTAAGGCACAACCCAGGTGCCGGTTTTACCTTCGAGCGCGTTTTTGATGTTCTCAGGGTTGGTGATGAGGGCGCGTTTGCCGCCTGCGTCCATGTACTTCAAAATCGCTTCAATCTTGGGCAGCATGGAACCTTTGGCAAAGTGACCTTCCTCGATATACTGTCGGGCTTCGGCAACGGTCATTTGGTCAAGCCATTTTCCTGGGGGGTGTGTTGAAGTGGATGGCAACTCTTTCAACGCCGGTGGAGATGAGGAAGAGATCTGCCTTGACCGCGCTAGCCACGATCGCCGCGCCAAAATCTTTATCGATAACGGCTTCAACGCCGGTAATATCACCATTTTCAAGTTCGATGACGGGAATACCACCGCCACCAACGCCAACAACGATAAAGCCTTGATCAATCAAGCTGTGAATGGATTCAGCCTCAACAATGCGCTGGGGAATGGGTGATGGCACCACACGTCGCCAGCCTCGGCCGGCATCTTCAACCACAGTCCAGCCATCTTTGGCGGCGCGTTCTTTGGCGGTGGCTTCATCCATAAAGGAGCCAATTGGTTTGGTGGGGGGGTTTTGGAAGGCGGGGGGGTCATTTTTATCGACGATGGTTCGGGTAACAACCGCGACAGCTTGCTTTTGAATGCCACGACGACGGAACTCGTTATGCAAAGCCTGGGCGAACATATAACCAATGGAGCCTTGGGTATCCGCGCCGCAGTAGTCAAGGGGGGGAACTTCAAAGACTTCGTCTTTGGCGAGTTCGGAACGGCGCAAGTTGAAACCAACCTGGGGGGGGCCATTTCCGTGGGTGATGACCACGTCCCAACCGGCTAAAATCATATCCGCAATGTGAGCGGTTGTGTCTGAGGCGGCCACGAACTGATCTTGGATTGTTTCATGGTCTTTATCTTTTATGAGAGCGTTGCCACCAACGGCAACGACTGCAACACCTTTTTTTTGCATAGAGCTTATCTCCTTTAGAAAAATTATTTACAATCCGCCGTCTTGAAGGCGACGTTATGTTTATTGTTCAGCGAGTTCCAGGGCGCGCATGGTGTTTTTGAGCAACATGGCGATGGTCATGGGGCCAACGCCACCAGGCACGGGGGTTATCGCTTTGGCGACTTGAGCGACTTCGTCAAAGGCGACGTCGCCTACCAGACGATAACCGGATTTGCGGCTGGAGTCGTCAACTGAATTGATGCCGACGTCAATGACGTAAGCACCAGGTTTGACCATGTCAGCGGTAATGAACTCGGGTTTGCCTATGGCGACAATTAGAATGTCGGCCTGGCGGGTAATTTCGGGTAGGTTTTTTTGTTTTGCTATGGCAGATGGTGACGGTCGCGTTTTCTTTGGTCAGCAGCAAAGCAAGTGGCATACCGACGATGTTTGAACGCCCCACGACTACCGCGTTGGCACCAGCGATAGGGGCCTCGTATTCGCGCAAAAGTTCCAGGATGCCGGCAGGTGTGCAAGGCACAAAGACAGGGGGGGCAATGCCACGCAGCGCGATGCGGCCGACATTGATGGGATTGAAACCGTCAACGTCTTTGATCAGTTTAATCGCAGCCAAAAGGGATTCTTCATCCAGATGTTTGGGCAGGGGGCAGTTGCAAGAGAATGCCGGTTACATCTGGGTTGTTGTTTAGTTGTTTGATGAGCGCGTCCAGTTCTTCCTGACTGGTGTCCTGGGGCAGTTCGTAGCTGATGTTGCGGATGCCAACAGCATCACAGGCGCGAAGTTTATTGCGCACATAGGTTCGCGAAGCAGGGTCATCACCGACCAAAATGGTGGCTAAGCCAGGCTGGCTTTTGCCCTGGGCGATGCGTGTTTCAATTTGCTTTTTGATGTCTTCGCGAATGGATTGGGAAAGTTTTTTTCCCGTCAATAATGTTTGATGTCATGTTTTGGTCTCCATGGCTTGGCAATTCATTGCAATTCTCCTTTTTTTAGTTACGTACGGGTAAAATTTCGTCGTTTTATGCATGAATTGCGAATTACTTTCACCTGTAATTATACATGAATTGCAAGTATAATTGCGTTATGCAAGCGAAAAAGAAGAGTTTTGTAATTGGTGTTGCCGGCGCGTCTGGTTCAGGCAAGACGACCCTGTGCAAAGAGATTGTGCGCGAGATTGGCGAAGATAAAATCGCTGTTTTGCCACACGATGCCTACTACCGTGACCAAAGTTCAAATCTTTTGAAGAGCGAGTGAAGGTGAACTATGACCATCCCGACTCGCTGGAAACGGAATTGCTGATTCAGCATATTCATCATTTGCGTGCTGGTACAGCGATTGATTTACCTGTCTATGATTACAAATTGCATACGCGCGCGCCTGAGACGGTGAGAATTGAGCCAAAACCGATTATTTTGGTGGAAGGTATTCTGATTTTTGCTGAACCATCTTTGCGAAAATTATTCGATATGAAACTGTTTGTGGATACGGAACAGGAACTGTGTTTTATCCGTCGCTTGCAAAGAGATGTGGTGGAACGCGGACGAACAGTGGATTCGATTATCGAGCAATATCTGACAACTGTTCGGGTGAGTTATCTGGAGTTTGTAGAACCCAGCAAACGATTCGCGGATGTGATTATCCCCCCCGAAGGGGTATGAACACCGTGGCGGCAGAGATGGTCATTGCGCGGCTGAAGGCTTTGGCACGGGACGTGTAATAGATGACATCACGCTGGTATGAGTACGCCGAAGCGCTTTATGGCATCGCGCTGAATGACGCGCAGTTGGCGCAGTTTGCTGATTACGAAACGATGTTAACGGACTGGAACGCGCGGTTCAATCTGACCGCCATTCGCGACCTTGATGGCATTCGCATAAAGCATTTTTGGATTCGCTTTCTTGTGTATTAGGCTTTCCCGAGGAACTCGACACGCCAGCGATGATTGATATCGGTACTGGGGGGGCGGGGGGGTTTCCAGGCGTGCCTTTGAAAATTGCTTACCCAAATTCATTTTTAACCTTGGTGGAATCGATAAAAAAAGAAAGCCAACTTTTGCGAGGAATTAACGCGGGTGTTGGGTTTGAAACGGGTGCTGGTTTCATCTGAACGCGCGGAAACGATCGGACAGGACTGGGAGCATCGTGAATTTTATGATATTGCCCTGGCACGCGCGGTGCTGGTATGCCGACTTTGGTGGAGTATCTGTTGCCCTTAGTCAAGGTAGGCGGGCGTACCATCCTGCAAAAGGGTGACAGCGCGATGGAAGAAGCCGATGCCGCGCGCAACGCGATTCGTTTGTTTGGGGGGGGAATTGCTTGAGATTATCCCGGTAGAACTACCAGAGGTGGACGGTGAGCGTTATTTGGTGGTAATTGAAAAAGTGAAGCCAACACCGCCTGAATTTCCCCGCGCGGTTGGCGTGCCGAGTAAATCCCCCCCTGTTCGCAATTAATTTTTCTGCTTTTGTTTAATACTGGTGGCTATGGAAGGTGTGTCGCAATAAACGCTGACGAGTTCTTTCCATTCTTCCAGACTGAGCGTTTCAGCACGGCGTTTGGGGGGGTCGATTCCGGCGCTGGTAAGCATTTCTTCAGCTTGTTGGTTTGATATTGCCATGCCGGCAGAGATGGTATTGCGTAAAGTTTTGCGCCTTTGCGAGAATCCCGCGGTGGCTAATTCGAAAAAGACGGACAATTTTTCTTCATCAATGATGGGTTTGTCGTAAAGAGAGAGCTTGAGCACCGCGGAATCGACATCCGGTTTGGGATAGAACGCGCCGGCAGGGATGCTTGCCACCAACTCGGCTTTGCCATAGACCTGCACTGAGAGCGCCAATAAACTCATTTTACCGTCGCGGGCGATGATGCGTTCAGCGACTTCTTTTTGAATGGTTAGTATCATGTGGCTGGGGGGGCGTTTTTGTGCTTCCAGTAGTTTGCGAATGATGGCGGATGTGATGTAGTAGGGGGGGATGTTGGCAACAACCACAAAGGGTTCATCGCTTAGCAGGTTTTTTAGGTCCAGTTCAAGGATGTCGCCTTGTGTGGTTTTAACGTTCTTGTATTTGCTAATGGCTTCTCGCAGAGCGGGGAATAGGGTCTGGTCGATTTCTATGGCGATGACTTCCCGCGCGTTTTGGGCGAGGAGCACGGTCAAACTGCCTAAACCAGCGCCGATTTCCAGCACTTCCTCGTCGCCCTTTAATTCCGCAGCTTGCAAAACTTTGCGCAAACCTGACGGTTCGACTAAAAAGTTTTGTCCCAGAGATTTTTTTGGGTCGAATATCGTATTTCCGGATTAGGGCGTGGGTGTCGAGAAATTTCAAGGAAGCACCGCCGGGATATATGCTGGCACTGGCGTCAGGAAGTAAAGCGTCGTCCAGTGATGCCAGCCAACGTAATTTTCATCATCGTAGGCAAGGTCAATCCAGTAGCGTCCGGGAATGCCCCCCCGCCGGAGTCGCCGATAACGCCATGGCCATAGCCAGGGACATAAACCTGTTGTCCAGCCATCAGGGGATACCAGGCGGCGGAAACGGCGATAATGCCTTTGGTGACTGGTGTGCCGGAGCGCGTTCGCGCGCCAGGGGGGGAATTCTGACGGATGATATGACGTGGCATAAACGGTGACTTTGCGCCAGTATTCCAGGGTGATACCATCGACGGTTTCCGTTTTGACAACGGGCATCGTGCCCCCCCGGCCTATTATGCCGTTAACGGGGGGGTCGCTGGCTTTCCATTGTTGACTGGGGGGGTATGTTTTGACCGTTTCACCATTTTCGCTGATGCTGATGGTGCGTGTGACAACGTAACCGGTTTGTCCGGGCACGAGGACGGTTGTGGTGTCTAACTCTGTGTTCGGGTCCAGTTCGTACGTGTTGGAATAGGCGGTTTCTTCTTTGATGAAATTGAAACTCTCGCTAACCTGGACGATGTCCAGGCTGAGGATTGGATTGTTTTCTTCAAATGCCAACACGCCTGATGGCGCGATAAAGTCAAGATTTTGGACGGGAAGGCCGATTTCCAGCAAGGCTTCTTCCGCGTTGTCAGCAGCGCTGTAACCAACAAAGGCGTTTTCGCCACGCATGACGGTAATTTCGCGCGCCCGGCGAATCTCCACCTGTGTTTCAAGGGATAGTTTTGTGGAAAGGGGTAGCGAGAGTCGGTCGTGTTCGTTGATTTGAATGTTTTGTTCAGCAAAGGCTTGCTCGAGCGTTTCTGCCTGGCTGGAAAAACTTCGCATCTGTCCGTTGTCGTTGAGTAAAACGAGTTTTGCGGGAATGTACTCGATTATTATTTCTTGCCCAAGGGGAATCGGCGCGTAGGGTCGATAGGCTGCTTGTTCTGCAAGATGATGTCGTTGGGGGTAAAGTTTGATGCCCGCCAGTTGTAGTAGCGTTGATGGGTGACGCGCGGCAGAGTTCAGTTGATGCGTTTCAGATTGATGCAAAATAGTCACTTTTCGCGCGCGGTCGATTTTGATTTCGCCAGGTAATTCCCATGAATAGGTGTTGATATCAATGGAGACCCTGTCGGCATCATCAATTTCAAGCCCAGCGTTTTCAGGACTATGCGACCGCGAAGGGCGATACTTTTAAGGTATAGGGGATGTCATCGACAACAAGCATGTATTCGCGGTAGAAAGCAAAAACAGGCTGATGATACCCACTGCAATTAGACAGACAGAAAGAGCCCAAAGCCAAAAGGGTTTAATTCGCTTTTTATTGTCAGGCGGGTTTTCTTTCTTCTCTACCGATTCATTCATCATAAAGAAATTTTATCAGATTTTAAACAGGTGGTTTTTCTGCCGCTGATGTTTGGTATTAGCGTGCCATAAGCGGGATTTGGCGCAGAACATCCAGGAGCAAATCTTGCCAGTCTTCGCGTGCCAGGCTGTTTGGTTTGAGCCAGTAGGCGTTACGACCAGCCCGCGCGGGCGGAGCAAGTTCTGGCAAGCCACGGTCTTTTAGTCCCTGCGGTAAGGGAGGATAGGAGAGCACAATCTGTTGACCGGCGATGCCGATTGAGTCCAGTCCACGGGCTTCGCCTAATATTTTAACGCGCATTTGGTAGAGCAAATCCTTGACGCCATCGGGGGGGAGCGCGCCAAAGCGGTCCACAAATTCAGTCGCGGTTTCGTCAACGCTTTTTCATCGCGCAAAGCACTGATGCGCCGGTAAAGCGTCAGGCGCAAGGCTTGGTCGGGGGGGATATAATCGGGCGGAATTTCAGCGCCAAGGGGGGGCAATTCAACGTTGATATCCAGGCTGGGAAGTTCTGAAAGAGCCAGCGCGGGTAATTTGGGCAGGCTTTTGGGGGGGTCGGCTGTTTGGCGCAAACGGCGCACCGCCTGACCGAGCAGGCGGGTATAGAGTTGAAAGCCTACCGCGCTGATATAACCGGACTGGCGCGTGCCGAGAAGGTCGCCCGCGCCACGCATTTCAAGGTCGCGCATGGCGATGGAGTAGCCTGCACCCAGGCGCGCGTTCTCAGCCAGGATTTCAAGCCGTTCTTCGCCTTCTGGTGTTGGCGCACGACGACGGTCGCGAAATAGATAAGCATATGCCCTTTGCGCGCCACGCCCAACGCGGCCACGCAGCTGATAGAGCTGAGCCAGACCAAAGGTATCGGCGCGGTCAATAATTAGGGTGTTGGCGTTGGGGGGGATGTCTAAGCCACTTTCAATAATGGTAGTCGAAAGCAGGACGTCAATTTCTCCATGGGTGAAATCTTCCATGACCTGGGCGAGTTGTTTTTCGGGCATTTGTCCGTGGCCAACGGCAATACGGGCTTCGGGTACAAGCGCGCTAAGTTGGTTGTAGATGACGTGAATCGACTGCACACGGTTATGCACAAAAGACCTGCCCGCCACGGTCGAGTTCACGAATGATGGCTTCGCGCACCAGTTTAGGGTCGTAGGGTCCAACGTGGGTGAGCACGGGCATACGTTCTTCGGGTGGTGAGTTGATGGTGGAAATATCGCGCACACCACTAAGCGCCATGTAAAGCGTACGCGGGATAGGCGTGGCGGTGAGGGTGAGCACGTCAACTTCCGAGCGCAGTTTTTGAGATGTTCTTTGTGGGTTACGCCAAAGCGCTGTTCTTCATCAATGATGACCAAACCCAGATCGGCGAATTGAACGTCAGCTGAAAGCAGGCGGTGGGTGCCGATGACGATATCCAGCTTTTTATCAGCCAGTTTTTGGATAATGTCATCTTGTTCTTTGGGTGTTCTAAAGCGCGAGAGCATTTCAACGTTGACAGGGAATACACTCAAACGTTCACGAAAAGTATCATAATGTTGCTGGGCGAGCACAGTAGTGGGCACGAGCACGGCGACCTGTTTGCCATCAGCCACAGCTTTGAAAGCAGCCCGTAAAGCGACTTCGGTTTTGCCATAGCCTACATCACCGCACAAAAGCCGGTCCATGGGGCGGTCGCTTTCCATGTCCGCTTTTACCTGAGCGATGGCGTCCAGCTGATCGGGCGTTTCGATGTAGGGGGGGAAGGAGGCTTCCAGTTCCTTTTGCCAGTCTGTGTCGGGACTAAAGGCGTGCCCTGCAACCGCCTCGCGACGGGCGTAAAGGTCCAAAAGTTCAGTGGCGACTTCAGCAACCGCGCCGCGCACACGCGATTTGGTGAGCATCCAGTCGCTGCCACCCAAACGTTGCAAGGTGGGCTTGGCACTGTCCGCGCCGATGTAGCGCGTAAGTCGGTCGGCTTGTTGAATGGGAACATAGAGCGTGTCGTTGTCTTTGTAGCCGATGGCCAGGTATTCGCGTTGAACGCCGTCAACTTTTGGGCGATGCAGACCGATGAATTGACCGATGCCATAATCGACATGCACGATATAATCGCCGGGTTTAAAGTCGTCGTAGAGCGCCTCGGGTGCTTCGGCAAAGAGCATCGGTCGGCGACGCGGTTGCGGACGACTCCAGCCGAAAATCTCACTGTCGGTAAGCAGGTGGTGGGATTGCTTTTCGTTTATCTTGAGTACCCAACCATCTGAAAGCGAGTCTTCGACGAACTTATTCAGGCTGTCTTGCGGGGCTTCGGGGGGGTCGAGCGTTTCGGACCAAAGTTGCTTAAGACGTGAAGCCTGGCGCGAGACGACCGTCCAGTGTTGTCCCGTTTTTGAAGCGTCTTAAGGTGGCTTTGGAAGTCTTTAAGGCGGCCGGCGAAACGGGGGGGACCAGCGTCAAAGCGTGCGCTTAAGGGGCTGCCACCAAAGGCGTTGGAATGTCCTAACTCGAGCACTTGCAGTTTATTGAATGCGTCGGTTAGTTCAGACCAGGTGAAGTAAGGCACCGGGGGGGCGGATTCATCAAGTGATTTTTCAGCGATGAGTTCTTCGCGACGTTTGATGGACTCTTCTTCGATATCCAAAGCAGATGCAGAGATAAATTCTTCCCCGTCCAAAAGGATGAGCGCGTTTTCGGGCAAATAGTCCAGCAAGCTGGAATGAAAACGGTATAAATGGGGGGGAATAGTCGCCTCAGAGATAATATGGGCGTTTTCATGTGAGTCGAGTGTGGTTTTATCGGGCGCGACGAGTTTTTCAGGAAGGGCTTCGGAGGCGGGGGGGAAAATGCGGGCCATTTCCAGCGATTCCAGGCTGCGTTGGGTTGCAGGGTCAAAGGTTTTGATGGTGTCAATCTCGTTGCCAAAGAATTCAAAGCGAATAGGCAAGGTGGATGCCGGCGACCAAAGGTCAATCAAGCCACCGCGTCGCGCGAATTGCCCGGGTTGAACGACAATATTGTTGTATTCATAACCTATGCCGACCAGTTTGCTGAGTGTTTCAACCAGGTCGCGTTCGTCGCCGATTTTGAGCGTTTGGGTCGCTTTCAGAAAGTCACGACGTGGAATGGTGCGGGTCATCAAGGCGCGTATGGGCGCGATAATGGTGTCGATATTAGGCTTTACTGAGCTTGTGCCAGGCAGTTGCGCGCTGGCAAGTTCTGAGAAGACGTGTAGCCTGTCCAATCGGGTGCGTTCGGACCAGGCCAAATTTTCATAGAAAAGGGGGGGGTTGGGTTCCGGGAAGTAAAAGTTATGCCCATTTGCCAGCCAAAAGCGGATTTCGTCGTAGAGCGCCAGGGCACGGTCGGCGCGGTTGGTGAGAAACAGGATGGGCACTTGCAGGTCAAGCTGCAGGCGTGCCAAGAGTGCCAGGCGCGCGGTGCGTGGCAAGCCCAAACCCCCCCGTCGTTCGCTGTTCTTGTACTCTTTGGCGCGCAAGGAGTCGAGCAGGGCATGATATGCCGGCAATTCGGCAATGATATCCAGGATTTTACGTTCCGCTGACATCACCGTTGTATCTGTTCATGGCTGCATTAAGCCCTTCGCGGACGAAGACTTGAATTGCCGCGACGGCTTCTTTGATGACAATATCGCGCAGGGTCTTTTCGTTGGGCAGGAACTTTTCCAGCACATAATCGACGGGGGGGTCCATCTGCCGGGCGGACGGGATATGCCCAGTCGCACACGGGGGGAAAGTCCTGTGTGCCCAGTTTTGTATGATAGATGCCACACCGCGCTGTCCAGAAGCGCCACCACCAGGGCGCAAGCGCAAGACGCCAAGGGGGGGCAGGTCAAGGTCATCGTGGGCGACAATGATGTGATCGTGGGGGGGCACCTTGAAGAATTTCGCCAGTTGCCAAACCGCATCGCCGGAGTTGTTCATGTAAGTCAGCGGTCGGGCCAAAATGAGTTTGGCGTCATCCAGTCGTCCTTCGCCAATCATGGCTTTATATTTAAGCTTTTGAGGGGGGATATTGAGCTCATCGGCGAGCGCATCCAACACCATGAATCCGAAATTATGCCGGGTTTCACGGTATTTTATGCCGGGATTGCCTAATCCGACGATTAAGAATGGGTCTTGTCTATCATTTTCCATCGTATAGCCTTCAATAAATGCTGTTTGCATTGCAATCTTTAAGTTTAACAGCTTTTCGCATGAAATGCGAATGCATTATACGAATGACAGTAAGTATTGAAAAAGAAAATACATGGTGGGTTCATTTTTGAATAACTATTTTGTAACTTTTCCGTTTGTCTTAAGCTTTTTAGAAGGAGCTCCTTTCCTAAGTTTTTTTTGAAAATCTCCTTGTTCATGGAATGTCAAGTTGAAGAATGAAAAAAGACTGCTTTGATGCAGTCTTAATATTTGTGTTAGTTTAAAATCTGAAATCTAAAAACCAGGATTTTCAGCGATTAGCTTGACAATGAGCG
>JMBV01000317.1_pt1 | contig 16369 bp, 24 predicted proteins | sample 616531 | NCBI WGS metagenome assembly JMBV01 (sample SAMN02727904, study PRJNA239997) | anaerobic digester metagenome | biome: anaerobic digester; isolation source: mesophilic anaerobic digester inoculated with municipal waste water sludge... | place: Germany: Bielefeld University, CeBiTec ... | reverse complement strand
ATAATCTTCAAAAACTTTCGATAATAGGGATGATGATAATTCATCCCATAACTTGGCGGTGTAAACCTTCCACAAGCAACCCCCCCTGATACTGGTCATTTTCGCCAAAGTTTATTGGACCGTCCATAGCTTCCATCCCTTGAAGCTGAAGCCACTCTTTACATTTGTCGAACAACAGTTTAGCAGCCTGATAATTATCAATACACTCAAAAAAAACCCAAACCTCCTGTTGGTTGTTTATAGGTATTAGCTTTCATTTTGTTGTAAAACGCTGCTACACGACCTGCCAACCTGTGGCTATCGTCAAATAAAATCCAACGAATGGCTTTTCCATCATTAAAATATCCATTCTTCAACGGATCAAAAACAGCCTCAATATCAGAATCCATCAAGCAAATCCAATTTTATCACCTTTGTAAATTAGTCGGGCAACGTCATGAAAGAGTTTTGCATCTTTTCTTGTAGTAACTTCGTAGATGTTCATTTTTCGTAAAAATTAACTGTTGTGTACATTGAAAGGCTATTATAAAACGTTCTGATAATTGATTTATTAAAAATTACAGCACGAAAAACAAATTATAAAACTCAATATTTATAAAAGGATTGAAAAAGCTCTATTGGTTTATTATTAAATCCTATATCGGTCCTCTGCTATTTACCTTTTTCATAGCTCTCTTCATTCTTGTTATGCAATTTTGTGGAAGTACGTTGATGAATTAGTTGGTAAAGGGCTTGAACTACATATACTACTCGAACTTCTCTTTTATGCATCGAGTACTTTTGTTCCTTTAGCGCTTCCTTTGGCTATCCTGCTTTCGTCACTGATGACATTTGGCAATTTTGGCGAACATTACGAATTGGTGGCCATGAAGTCAACGGGCATTGCCTTGCGGCGTATCATGATGCCGTTAATCATACTTTCAATCTTCATCAGCGGATTTGCCTTTTTCTTTTCCAACAATGTTTTACCTATCGCCAACCTTAAATTCCACGCTTTGCTTTATGACGTAAGGCAAAAAACTCACTTTCAATATTCAGGAAGGTGTTTTCTATAATGGAATCGAGGGCTTCACCATTTATGTAAGAGAAAAAGAACCGGATAAAAACCTCCTTCGGGATGTGATGATTTACAATCATTCCGACCGAATGGGTAACATGAGATTAACAACAGCAAAATATGGCACAATGGCTCTTTCTGCCGACCAATCTATGCTCGTTTTAATCTTTATGACGGGCATAATTATGAAGAGATCACCGACAGGCAAAATTATCAGATAACCAGGCCATTCCAACGTATTTCTTTTTCCGAGCAAACCCGTACATTTAGTGGCCTCGACTTTGGCATGAACCGTACTGACGAAACACTTTTCCGAAACAACTATCAAATGATGAATCTCGATCAGTTAACCCATGCTACCGACTCTCTTAAAAATGATCTCGAGACGCGGAAAGAGAACCTGAATAACATAGTGAACGAACGATTTTCACATCTCCATCAAGTTGAATCCTTAATAAATAAAGAAAATAACAAAAATGTTAGCTTTTCACTAAATGAAGTAGATACGGCCTCAATGATTAAAGCAACTGATATTGCATTAAGATCATCACGTCAGATAAAATCAGATAGAATACAATCGAAAAGATATTGAAGGCCGTAAGAAAAGAATAATTCGTCACGAGTTAGAATGGCATCGAAAATTTACACTTTCCATAGCATGTCTCATACTGTTTTTTTTATCGGCGCACCGCTTGGAGCCATAATTCGCAAAGGGGGGTCTTGGCATGCCTGTAGTGTTTTCAATCATCTTTTTTTTGTAATTTTTCATGTTATATCTATTTCGGGTGAGAAATATGCACGCGCAGGCGTAATGGATCCCGCAATTGCCATGTGGTTAGCATCATTGGTGTTGCTACCGCTTGGAATATTTCTTACATACAAAGCCACTACCGATTCGCCATTACTTGACGCAGATGTGTGGAAAAGAATATTTAAATTAATGCTGTTAAAATCTGATAACAAAACTAATTGACAATGAAAATACTGATTCTCTGCAACAAATCTCCCTATCCGCCTAAAGAGGGAGGGCCTATTGCCATGAACGCAATAATTGAAGGATTAATTGAAGCCGGCCATCAAGTTAAAGTGCTTGCAATTAATACAAACAAATACTTTATTAAAGAAAATGACATACCCGAAAGTTACCGACAGAAACAGGTATTGAAACAGTTTATATTGATCTTTCAATAAAACCTTTAGATGCTCTGCTTAATCTTTTCAGTAAAGATTCGTACCATGTTCAACGTTTCATTAGTAAAGAATTTGAAAAAAAAGCTAATCTCTATCCTGCAAAACGACACTTTTGATATAGTTCAGCTTGAAACGCTATACATTAGCCCCCCCTTTATAGAAACAATAAGAGAGAATTCCAAGGCTAAAATCGTATTACGAGCTCATAATATCGAGCATCTGATATGGGAACGTGTAGCGGAAATCAGTTCTAATCCACTCAAAAACTCTACCTGAAACATCTTGCAAAAGTTAAAAATTACGAGCTTGAAATAATCTCCAAATACGATGGTATTGCCACAATCACAAGTAAAGATGCAAGCTTTTTTTAAAATACAGGTTGCGAAGTTCCTATAATCTCTATACCATTTGGGATTGATCTAGAAAAAAATAAAAGAAAACCCTGGTATTAAGGCTGAGTTTCCTTCATTATTCCATATCGGTGCAATGAATTGGATGCCGAATATAGAGGGCATAAAATGGTTTCTCGATAAAGTATGGCCTTTGATACAACCAGAATTTCCTAACCTAAAGTTTTACATTGCCGGCAGATCAATGCCTTCATGGTTATATCAAAAGCAATTACCCAATGTGGAAATAGTTGGAGAGGTGCCTGATGCATTCGATTTCATGTATTCTAAAGCTATTGAAATTGTACCACTTTTTTTCGGGAAGCGGAATACGGATCAAGATCATCGAAGGAATGGCTGTAGCAAAAGCTATTATCTCAACTACAATTGGCGCAGAAGGAATAAACGTTACCCATGAAAAGAATATTCTTTTAGCTGACGACCCAATAGCTTTTGCAAATGCTGTAAAACGCTGTGTAAACGATGAGCAATTTGTGCTGTCGCTTGGCACTAATGCCCGTGAACTGATCAGAAATGAACATTCAAATAAACAAATTATAGAAAAGCTTACTAAATTTTATCATTCACTTGTACTACCACAATAAACCCTAACGATTATCTTTGTCAAATGAAATTACTTGTAATATTACCACGCGTCCCCTACCCTCTCGAAAAGGGAGATAAGCTTCGAGCTTACAACCAGATAAGATTTTTGTCGAAAACGAATGAAATTACGCTTTGCGCACTAAACGACACAAAGTTGCATCCAAATGCCAAAAGCGAATTAAAACCTTATTGCAAAAGGTTATACATATTAAATATCAGTAAATGGAGCATCATCCTCAATCTTTCAAGGCTCTGTTTAAAGGGATACCCTTTCAAGTCGGATATTTTTATAACCGAAAAGCAAAACAGCAGATACAACAAATCATAAACGAGGTTAAACCTGATCATATTTATTGTCAATTAATCAGAGTAGCTGAATACGTTAAAAACAACTCAACACCCAAAACCATTGATTATCAGGATGTTTTCAAAAGGTGTAGAACGGCGTATTGCCACTTCACCATTTTACCTAAGGCCACTGTTACGAATGGAATATAAAAGACTACTAAAATATGAATGTAACATCTTCGATATTTCAACAATAAAACCATCATTTCTGCTCCCGACCGTGACTTGATACCGCATCCTGAAAGAAAAAAAATACATATCATACCCAATGGTGTGGATACTGAGTTTTTCAAGCCGATGGATGTTGAAAACAATTTGAGATAGTGTTTATCGGTAATATGGGATATCCTCCAAACGTTGATGCTGCCGAATACCTTGCAAAAGAAATTTTACCGCAAGTAAAAAAAGCGATATCCCGATGCCCGATTGCTACTTGCCGGCGCAACACCGACCCAGCGTGTAAAAAAAATCTTGAAAACGAATCAGTTGTTGTAACGGGATGGGTGGACGATATAAGACAATGCTACGCTCAGGCTAAGATCTTCATAGCTCCAATGCGTATCGGAACAGGATTGCAGAATAAGCTGCTGGAAGCAATGGCCATGAAAATACCATGTATAACATCTCCCTTGGCATTCAGTGCACTGAATGCCAAGAAAAACGAAGATATTCTTGTTGGAGAAAATGTTGAAGAGTTTTCTAACCTTATTGTCAATTTGTTAAATGACAATACGCTATCAGCTAAATTAGCAGAAGCAGGGTATCAATTTGTACTTAAAACTATAGTTGGGAGATGAACACTATGGAGTTGGATACAATTATGAAAATACCGCTATCTAAAATCATAAAAAGGTTCTTCCATGAAAAACACAAATCAATTTCGCTCCTTGTTAGTGATTAACGGGATTATAGCTTTTCTCTTTGGACTTTTTGCAATTTTTTGCACCTTTAGAAACTGCCAAAACTATAGCTCTATATTTCGGTTTAATCCTTATTGGTGCCAGTGTGGTAGGAATTATAATTTCAGTAAAAAAAATAAATCAAAAACAACTTATCCCATATAATCTGTTAAGTTCAGTACTTAGTTTGATCATCGGTATTTTTATTGTGGTTTACACAAAAAAAGAGTCTCGAACTTTTTACAATCATAGTAGGTATCTGGGCTATTCTTATCGCCGTCTTGCAAATAGTAATCCTGATTCAAATAATTAAAAGGTCAGTTTACCGCAAAGTAATGATTTTCAATAGCATTATCACTCTAATTTTTGGCATTATATTGTTTACCAATCCTTTAGAGTCCATTGCCGCCATGGTTTACATTACCGGAGCACTTGCAATAGTGTTTGGCAGCATCTTGATTTACATAGCTATTAAAATCAAAAGTTTATAAATTTTATTAATTAGAAATGATTTATCATTGTGCGACAATTTTTTTTGTTTTTCCAAGTTTATTCATTCTCAGTGCAATTTTATTAATTACTCAGCCTCTTTTCAGCCAGGTAAATACTGAAAAATTCAGGAAGTATGATGTTGAGAAGGGATTTCAGGCTAATCTACAAACTACCTTCACCACAAAAGCAGGAAACACACATTACAATACTCTAAAAGCTACAAGCCGTCTTGATTATTCGGCTACAAAATTTGATTATTTTCTTGTAGCAAATTTCGAAGCTAAATCAGCCAGCAAAACGCATCGAAAACGAGGGTTTTATTCACCTTCGCGGAATGTGGAAATTTGCAGATAAAGCTAATTGGGAGTATTTTGCACAACGTCAATATGATGAATTTATAGATCTTAGATTCAGAAATTTATTAGGAACTGCAATAAAATATAGGATTTTGAAAGCGGTATCGAAAAATGACTCTAATTCAATGATCCTTATTAATGCAAGTACAGGACTAATGTACGAACATGAGAATTACAAATACGAACCGACAAATATTGACAACAAATTAATAAGATCAACGAATTTTATAAGTTTCGACTGGTCAAAAATGAATCAACAAGCTTTACCGGCGTTATATACTACCAACCAGCGTTTAATGATAGAAAAACTTTAGAATTGTAGCTGAAAGTACACTTGAATTTAACATTATAAAAAGAGTATTTTTCTCAATTAATTTTGTTTACAAATACAATAATCATCCATTTACTGATGTAAAGCCTTACGACATTTCCCTTGAAAATGGGCTTAGGCTGAAACTTTAGTCGCCTCTAAAAAAAGCTATGCTACTCTACTTGTTCGGATAATATGGCTTACAATAGGGAATTTTATTACTTTTGACAAACACACATCATCTTTATATTTAATTAGTTATGGCAGACGATAATAAGATTATTTTCTCAATGATTGGGGGGGTTGGTAAACTTATCCCTCCCAACAAACAAATTTTAAAAGATATTTACCTCTCCTTTTTTTTATGGCGCCAAAATAGGCATTATCGGATTAAATGGCTCTGGTAAGTCAACTCTTTTAAAAATTATTGCCGGTCATGACACATCATATCAGGGTAAAATAGCATTTTCTCCTGGTTATTCCATCGGTTTACTTGAGCAGGAGCCATATCTCGACAATACTAAAACTGTAAGAGAGGTTGTAGAAGAGGGTGTTCAGGAAACAGTTGATTTATTAAAAGAATATGAAGCTCTTAATCTTAAGTTTGCCGAACCGATGAGTGATGATGAGATGAGCGCCTTAATAGAAAAGCAAGGCAAGCTGACCGATCTCATTGACCAGCATGGGGCGTGGGAGCTTGATTCGAAACTCGAACGTGCGATGGATGTATTGCGTTGTCCAATAGGCACTACGCCTGTTAAGCATCTATCAGGTGGCGAGCTCCGCAGAGTGGCACTATGTCGCCTTTTACTTAAAGAACCTGACATTTTACTACTTGATGAGCCAACCAACCACCTTGACGCTGAGTCGGTAGAGTGGCTTGAACAGCATCTTAAAGAATACAAAGGTACCGTCATCGCCGTTACGCACGACCGATATTTTCTTGATAACGTAGCTGGCTGGATACTTGAACTCGACCGTGGCGAAGGCATTCCATGGAGAGGGAATTACTCATCATGGCTTGAACAGAAATCAAACCGCCTAAGAATGGAAGAGAAGGCAGAAAGCAAGCGTAGAAAACATTAGAACGTGAACTTGAATGGGTACGAATGAGCCCTAAAGCGCGTCATGCTAAAGCGAAAGCAAGGCTCTCAGCCTACGATAAATTACTTAATGAAGATGTAAAACAAAAAGAAGAGAGCCTCGAAATATTTATCCCCCCCAACGGCCCCCCCAGATTGGGAAATAATGTGATTGAAGCCATTGATGTTTCAAAAGCTTTTGGGGATAAAGTACTTTTTGAGCAGTTGACCTTTTCTTTGCCACCAGCAGGTATAGTGGGTATTATAGGGCCAAATGGAGCTGGTAAAACAACACTTTTCAGAATGATAATAGGAAGCGAAAAACCTGACACCGGAGCGTTTCGAATTGGCGAATCAGTTAAAATCGGTTATGTGGATCAATCCCATGCCGAAATTGACCCTGAAAAACCGTATGGCAAGTCATTTCGGAAGGACAGGACACTATTCAACTTGGCAACCGGTCAATGAGTTCACGTGCCTACGTTGCACGATTTAATTTTAGTGGCGCGGATCAGGAGAAAAAAAACCGGAGTGCTATCGGGTGGAGAACGAAACCGCTTGCATCTGGCATTAACGCTAAGGCAGGAAGCTAACGTACTACTACTCGACGAGCCCACCAACGATATTGATGTAAATACCCTAAGAGCCTTAGAAGAGGGTTTGGAAAATTTTGCAGGTTGTGCTGTAATTATTTCGCACGATAGGTGGTTTCTCGACCGGGTAGCTACTCATATACTTGCTTTTGAAGGCGATTCGCAAGTTTACTATTTCGAAGGAAATTATTCGGAATATGAAGAAAATCGCAAAAAAACGACTTGGTTCCGATACTCCTCACAGGATTAAATACAAAAAAACTAAAAGCCTAAAAATAAAATACCATTAAGTTTAGTATTAGAACCCTCAATTTTTTTTGACTTTTTATTCTAATTATCCGTGTAGGTATTTTGGTTTTATTTCAAAAAAAAAGCCCCCCAAGTGGAGAGCTTTTCTTAAAATTTGAGCAATTTTTATTTTAATACATTCCACCCATGCCACCTGGGGGGGGCATTCCACCAGGCATGCCAGCGGGTTCTTTTTCATCTTTATGTTCGGCAAGAACACATTCGGTAGTCAACAACATACCGGCAATGGAAGATGCATTTTCAAGAGCTACGCGAGCTACTTTTGTAGGATCAATAACCCCTGCATCATAAAGGTTTTCATAAACTTCAGTAGCAGCATTAAACCAAATCACCCTTTCCTTCCTTCACCTTATTAACTACCACCGATCCTTCCATTCCAGCATTTTCAACTATCTGACGTAATGGCTCTTCCAAGGCTCTTTTAAGGATTGCGATACCAGTATTCTGATCTTCGTTATCCACTTTTAAGCCGTCAAGTGCACTTATAGCACGTAAGTAGCCGACACCGCCACCGGGAATTATCCCCTCTTCGATAGCAGCACGTGTAGCGTTTAAAGCATCGTCAAAACGATCTTTCTTCTCTTTCATTTCAACTTCGCTAGCCGCTCCAACATAAATTACTGCTACGCCACCGGCAAGCTTCGCAAGTCTCTCTTGCAGCTTTTCTTTATCATAATCTGAGGTGGTAGTTTCAATCTGTTTTTTTTATCTGATTAACCCGGCCATCAATATTGGCTTTTGAGCCTTTACCACTAACAATGGTAGTGTTCTCTTTATCCACTGTTATCTTTTCTGCCTGACCGAGATATTCCAATACTGTATCTTCGAGTTTATATCCTTTTTCTTCCGAAATAACTGTTCCACCTGTCAAAATTGCTATATCTTCAAGCATCTCTTTTCTCCTATCTCCAAATCCAGGCGCTTTAACAGCTACTACTTTTAATCCCCCCCACGAAGCTTATTCACAACAAGTGTTGCTAGCGCTTCGGTTTCGACATCTTCGGAAATAATAAGCAAAGGTTTACCAGTTTGAACAACTTTTTCAAGGATAGGGAGCAAATCCTTCATCACTGAGATTTTCTTGTCATGAATTAAGATAAAGGATTTTCGTACACTGCTTCCATTTTTCGGTATCAGTAACAAAATATGGTGATATATAACCGCGATCGAACTGCATACCTTCAACAACATCCACATAAGTTTTTGTTCCTTTAGCCTGTTCAATTGTTATTACGCCTTCTTTCTTCACTTTACTCATTGCTTCTGCAATCCGTTTACCTATCTCTTGGTCGTTATTAGCTGAAACTGAAGCTACTTGTTCAATTTTCTCATTACTGTCGCCAATTCCCTTTGATTGATTTTTCAAATGTTCGATAACCGCATTAACAGCTTTATCAAGACCACGCTTAAGATCCATTGGGTTGGCTCCGGCTGTAACATTTTTTTATACCAGCAGTAAAGATAGCTTGTGCAAGCACCGTTGCGGTAGTTGTGCCATCTCCAGCCTGATCGTTGGTTTTAGAAGCCACTTCTTTCAACATCTGAGCTCCCATATTCTCTACGGGATCCTTCAACTCAACCTCTTTAGCTACTGTTACGCCATCCTTAGTAATAGCCGGAGAGCCAAATGACTTGTCAATAATCACGTTTCGACCTTTAGGACCTAACGTTACTTTTACAGCATTACTCAGGGCGTCAACGCCTTTACGCAAACCTTCGCGAGCTTCAAGGTTATAAATGATATCTTTTGCCATGTTTTATAATGTTTAAAATATGTTTTAAATGGTTATTAAATAATCGCTACAATATCTGATTCACGCATGATTAGATAATCCTTGTTGTCTATGCTAATCTCAGTTCCGGCATATTTACCATAAAGGACAGCATCGCCTACCTTCACTGTGATAGGTTCATCTTTTTGCCGGGACCAACTGCTACTACAGTTCCACGCTGTGGTTTTTCTTTTGCAGTATCGGGAATAATAATTCCTCCTGCGGTTTTTTTCTTCTGCTGCAAGTGGTTCGATAACAACCCTGTCAGCCAATGGTTTAATACTTACTTTCGACATACAAATTACTTTGTTTAAATTAATATTTAAAATTTCAGAATGATTTCGCCGCTTAAATCACAATTTATGCCAAAGCTAAAATTGATATTTTTTTCATGTTACTTTCCGGCCAACAACGGAAAACTTGTCAGAGTTTAAAATCGTTACACAGCTCACTATACCTAATCGGGGACAATTCAACTATAAATGAATAAAAAAATGTCAGATTGTCACAAAACAATCTGACACTCATAGAAAAGGTATTTGATTATTTTACTCTCCTTCCGGCAAAGCTTGCTGGTTTGTTTCAGCAGGTTGATCAGTTGTTGTAGGAATAAAAGGTTCCGTAGCTGAAACAGGCAAATTTTCTATATTTCAATAATTTCACTCTCAATAGCATCCTGTGCCCCCCGCCTTTATATTTAGGGATTGACTTAGAAGAGGCAAGCACGAAAACTAACATTAAAACGGCAAGTGTCCATGTAAATTTTTTCTAAAAAAAATCTGCTGTTTTCCTTACACCAAGATATTGATTTGATCCGGCAAAATTGGAAGCCAGGCCACCGCCTTTTGAATTTTGCACCAACACTACAAGTATCAGCAGCACTGCTGCAATTAATATTAATACAGTAAAAGAATGAAAAGAACCATGATATCAATGATTTAAATTTTGTTCTTGTTTTATTTTATTAGGACTGCAAAGTAACTACTTTTTCTGGAATTGCGCTACTTAATTTTTTTTATAAATTTTTATTGCCTTATCAAGCTTGCCCTGTTTGTAATAAATCTGAGCGAGAGTTTCACTTACAATATCCTCTTTATCTATGGCGCTATTTTTAGCAGCAATATCAGGATCGAAGAAGTCATCGGGCGATCGTGAAATTCTTGGAGAATTTTGAATGAACTGATCAATAAGTTCTTCATTAGTTTTCGTCGTTATTAAAGATTGGGAGTTATCGGCTGCGGCGCCGCAGGTTCAGTTAATGCAGATTTATCATCCTGTAGCTCTTTCAATGTCGCATTTTCATCAAACTCATCTATTGAAACTTCCGTCGGTGATATTTCATAAAATGAAGATGATTCTAATGGACCTGTCAAATAAAGTTGCTGCTTTATTTTATCGGAATGATTTTTCAATAGTTTCCTATCAATTGCATAAGCGGCAGCTAATTTTATCTGGTTGTTAGCAAGTACACTTTCTGATTTAGCAAGCGATAAATAGTAAATCACTTGAGCAGACTGATAGAAAGGATATTGGTCGGCAATTTCTTTAAGCTGGCTGTTATGCACAGGCTTCAACATTGCCGGGTCAGTAAGTAATCTTAAGAATTGAATTTTATTCATCTTTTTCTAAACTACCGAATTATAATTTTCTGATTTATCTTCAATACGAGGATAGTCAAGCGAGAAATGCAGCCCACGGCTCTCTTTTCTTTTCATTGCCATTTTAATAATAAGATAGGCTACGCTGATCAGGTTTCTCAATTCGCAAATGTCCTGAGATAAAATTGATTTTTAAAAGATCCTCTGTCTCTTTATATAAAATTTCCAGGCGATCTAAAGCACGTTTTAAACGTAAATTTGAACGCACAATACCAACATAGCTACTCATAACCGTCTGAAGGTCTTTAATACTTTGTGTGATCAAGATCATCTCTTCATTTAAAACTGTTCCCTCGTCCGACCATTCTGGAATATTTTCTTTGAACTCATTTTGCATAAAAATTTCATTAGCATCCATGGCGGCTCGATGAGCAAAAACCAGCGACTCCAACAAAGAATTGGATGCCAACCTATTTGCGCCATGTAATCCAGTAGAAGCACATTCGCCAATAGCATAAAGATTCTTAATAGAACTACGCCCGTATTCATCCACTTTAACACCTCCGCAAATGTAATGAGATGCTGGCACAACAGGAATCATTGATGTTGTGATATCAATACCTATGCTCAAGCATTTTGCATATATTGTAGGGAAATTACTAATCAGTTCATTTTTATTTAAATGTCTGCAATCGAGATAAACATAATCTGATCCACTAATTTTCATCTCAGTATCAATTGCCCTTGCCACAATATCTCGTGGGGGGGCTAAAGATTCGCGTTCGTCATACTTCTGCATAAATGACTCGCCTTCAACAGTTTTTAGAATAGCGCCAAATCCACGTAGAGCTTCAGTTATCAAAAAAAATTAGGTTTCTCTTTTGGATTATATAATGCTGTGGGATGGAACTGGATAAACTCCATGTTTTCAATTACTCCTTTAGCCCTATACACCATAGCTATCCCGTCGCCTGTCGCCACCGGCGGGTTTGTGGTAGTAGCATAAACGTTACCAATACCACCGGTTGCCAAAATTGTTAATCGTGCTAGAATAGTATCCACAACGTTAGTCTTCACATTCATCACATATGCCCCCCCGTAGCACTCAATATCATCTCTTGAAGATGTTACAACTTCACCAAGATGGTGCTGGGTAATTAACTCAACGGCAAAGTGATGTTCCAACAAATAGATATTGGGATGCTTTAATGCCTCGTGCAGCAAAACATTTTGAATCTCTTTTCCTGTATTGTCCCTATGATGAAGCACACGATATTCGGAATGCCCGCCCTCACGTCCAAGATCGAACTTGCCACTTTTAGTTTTATCAAAAGTAACACCCCATTTCAGTAAATCCTTAATACGATCAGTAGATTCAGTTATTGTAATCCTCACAATATTAGGATCGTTGAGGTCATCGCCGGCAATCATCGTATCTCTGATATGTTTTTCATAAGTATCCGGAGTGTACATTACTGCTGCTATCCCACCCTGAGCATAAAGGGTGGCCGTCTCTTTTGCTTCTGCTTTAGTAACAATACATACTTTACCAAAATCAGCCACTTTTAGAGCAAAGCTCAAACCTGCAATTCCGGATCCTATTACTAAGAAATCAAAATTTTTTTCTCATTTCATTTTTAAAGTTCTACATTAGCGCTGATCTGCTGAGCTATATGTTCAAATTCTTCTTTTGAAAGTTTTAGTGCAGGTTTTTTTTGAAATTAACATCTTCAATAGTGTTAAAAGGTATAAGATGCACGTGGGTATGCGGCACATCAATTCCAAGTACAAAAATGCTAACTGTTTTGCAAGGAACCACTTTTTTTCAGAGCTAAGGCAATGCGACGTGCAAAAGCAAAAAGGCCTTTCGTCTGTTCTTCGGTAAGATTTATGATATAGTCAACCTCAGCTTTTGTTACAACTAATGTATGTCCTTTTGCCATTGGGTTAATATCAAGAAAAGCGAAGTAATCATCATTTTCGGCAATTTTATAACATGGAATTTCGCCATTAATAATTTTAGTGAAGATGGTGCTCATTTTTAATATTTTTAATATTTGAGCAAAGTTACTCTTTTTAAAAAAAATGCTAAATGATGGTTCATTTAGCACATTCAATTAAGGTATGATTGTAAATCAACGAGTAATCTCAACAATCTGCAATGTAAGTATTCCTGCGGGCACAGCAATCTCGGTCCTATCTCCTACCTTTTTCCCAAGCAAGCCTTTAGCGATAGGAGAATTTACTGATATTTTTCCTGTTTTCAGATCTGCCTCACTCTCAGGTACGATAGTGTAGTTCAACATAGCTCCGGTTTTGATGTTTTTAATCTTTACGTTTGACAAAATGAGAACTTTTGAAACATCAAGTTTCGATTCATCAATTATTCTGGCATTACGAACCAATTCCTCAAGTTTTGAAATTCTCATTTCAAGCATTCCCTGGGCTTCCTTAGCTGCGTGATATTCAGCATTTTCCGAAAGATCACCTTTATCACGGGCCTCTGCAATCATTAGTGCAATAGCAGGTCGTTCAACAGCAATAAGATTTTGAAGCTCATCTTCAAGTCTTTTTAATCCCTCTTCGTTATAGTATTTTATTTCGTTCATAAAATGTAAAGTTTCACATTAGTCAATTCATAATAACAGAAAAGACCCTTTCTTTAAAAAAGGGTCTTTAAATCTTTTCTAAGGATAAATAGATTATCCTAATAGGATTAATTTTTTTACAAGGTAAAACGAGCTCCAATAGTATGTACTCCACTGAATGGGTCAGTATCCCTATATGAATAATCCACAGAAAATATGGAACCTTTTTCTTTATTAAGCGGTATCTGCACCGACAGTCCGGCGCTTGGGCCGGTATATACTGTAGTTCTATCGGATTTTTTTTAGTAATTCCATCTTCATATAAGTAACCTGCTCGCAATACTAAGTAGTTTTTCAGTGAGAACTCACCTCCTATACTAAATTGATCTTTTGTAAATGAGTTAGAGATAAATGCTCCTGCCAACGTAAACCGGTTATTATCTCCAAAAGGAAATCGTATGCGCCTCCAATAGAAAGCTGCGCCGGCAACTCATATTCTGACGAAGGTTGTACAAACGTTGGTGATGTTCTTGAAAATTGATTATAGAACCCTCGAAATGTTAATCCATCGCCTGAAAATTTCATAGTCGGTCCGACATTTTTCAGCGCAATACCGAATTTAATATTCTCCATAGGACCTGTAACATATTGAATGCCGGCATCAATAGCTACGCCTTGAGCGCTCATATCAGCCATTGATTCCGAGATAATTTTTATAGTAAATCCGCCATAAATACTATTGGAAAATATTTTAGCATAGCCAATATTAATGTTCATCAGGTTAGGTGCAAATGTTCCAATAATAGCGTCTCCAGGGTCGGGATTATTAATAGTTGTTCTACTAACATCGCCAAACCCCCCCATTGACATGATCGCCAAGGATAAAGCACCTGCTTCGCCTACCCTTTGTGTGAAGCCAAAAGTCATGATGTTGATATCCGCACCTTTTAGATAAGTTGTATTGGCAAATATTAATTCGGTACGTTCGGTAAATGCTGTACCCGCCACATTGGTATAAATTGATTCGAGGCCTCTTGTACAAGCAATATTAGCGCCGCCCCAGCCTGATGATCCAGCCCAAGGATTAATGAGCAGTTCGGATGCACCGGCTTGCCCAGAACGGTCGGGATTACCAGCCAGTAAATTATACGATGGCAACAACAGAGCTACTGAGAAGGTTATTGCTGCGATATATTTATAAAAACTTTTCATAATTCTTTATTATTAAATTTTTCCAAACTGTTTTCATTAGAATGTATTAAGGTCAACAGGTCTCATTGAGCCGAACCACTTGAGTACTCTTTCGCCGTTTCGCCCGCCGGTCTCTTTAACATGAATAAGGTATAGGCCTCCGGCGATCGGGATTCCGGCAAAATTTTCAAATCCCAGTCAATAGAAGTCTGCGCATCGGTATCTTCGCCTTTTATTGAAGAGCTTGGGTTTGCCACCCCCCCGGTTTTATCCACGTTATATTGCCTGATCAAAGTTCCATTAATACTATAAATAGTAACTACACAACGTGGAGGCAAGTTAATGATTTTACCCTTGTATCGAGTTGATTTCGTTCATAACCAGGTCCATCAGCATAAGCATAATATGGATTTGGCACCACATTGATACGATCTAAATGTTTTTCATTTTGTTTTGCATCAAAAGGTATTGCCTCCATTCCCGTTGCATCAAACTCATACATTGGATTAAAATCATTGATATTCATTGGATTATCGCTTGGCAGTATGTTTGACATGAAACGTTCGTAAGGTTTGGCAACTCTAATACTAATGGTAGCGTCATTTCCTTCAGGTAGCCAAGGCTGCCCAGGAACCTTTAGCGGAATATTTATCCACAATGAACTCTGATATATAGCAGGTAACACTACATTAGCTGGCAATGAGTCGGGGGGGCTGATTCTGAAAACATGCATAAGCTTATTTCCAGCATCATAGGCCGGGAAAGTGAAATTAAACTGAATAACACCTGATTTTATTGTTATTTGTCTATTACCCATGATATATAGATAGTGCATACCTCCAAAAACAGGAGCAAAATTGGTTGGATTTACTAATGTAGATGATGGATTCCACTTCATATCCCGACCGTTATCTCCGGCTAACCAGGAGTTCTCCCCGAACATTACATTAAGTCGTTCACCGGTTTCAACATTTATTACGTAACCAGGGAACCAACCCATTCCTTTTGCAGAAATATAGTTCGGATCTTCCGGATTAGAGCTAGGCGACGCATTAGGATCGGCATAATTTCCATCTTTATCTACCGATGGTGATTTCGCAAAGTGTATTGGGCTGCATTTCCTTCAGCAAGCATTGGGTCGGGGCACAGTTCGACAACCGGGCACCGTGTCCATTTCGATTTATCACTAGTAAGCACAACATGCATACTTGCAGTAGGCATAAGTGTGTGTGTTGAAAGCTTCGTTCCCGTAGGCAAAGGTCCATGCCCGTAGTCCAAATTCCCGCGTTGGGCAACCATTGGAAATGGAGCCCACGTTCCACCTGATATTTCACCACCAAAAAAAAGTCAACAGACATTGGAATAACCTTTCCATAATTCTGATTTGCATCTAACGGTTTCATTGCACTCATGTTCCAGTCGTTGTATGGGCTGTTTCCATCCACATAAACACCCGAACGGATCCAGTTTAATGGTGATGTGGGAACATCCTGATCAGGTACGCCGGAATACCATATCTGTGAGCTATCACTATATACTACAGAAGAGCTGATAAATCCGTTATTTGAAGCTTTTTCACTACCGGGAT
>JMBV01000316.1_pt1 | contig 16385 bp, 28 predicted proteins | sample 616531 | NCBI WGS metagenome assembly JMBV01 (sample SAMN02727904, study PRJNA239997) | anaerobic digester metagenome | biome: anaerobic digester; isolation source: mesophilic anaerobic digester inoculated with municipal waste water sludge... | place: Germany: Bielefeld University, CeBiTec ... | reverse complement strand
ACCTGTTTCCCTTCCCCTGGCACATTTATTCACAAAGAGATTACCAGGATTTGTTAGGGAAAATACAACGTAGCATTTGTCTTGGAGTTAAATGGGGGGGTCAGACACCGCTTTATGGCGCTTTATTTTGCACTCTATATCCCTTTTACTGTTTGCCTTATTTTTTTATCGTTTCTTGATCGGCAGGAGTCCGACCCCGAAGCTTTAGTAGTAGGTGAGGGGGGGCGGTGGTGGGTTTGTTGGGGGGGTTCTACGACTTTTTGGCCGAAGCGGTTTGTTTCTATCCATAACACTCGTTTAATCCAGTTGCCCATGTTGCTGTCTTCGTATTCAATTTTCTGGTTTTGTTGCGCTTCTTCCAAGGGGTTGAAGGGTATAGTGAGTCCTTCAAGCCAGATGGATGTTCTGAAGCTGATGGGTTCTTCGCTTTCAAGGTCTTTAAGGAATTCCAAGAGGGAGAATGCTTCCCGAGGGTAGCTGTCTTCTTTTGGTTCTGTTTGGCGGCCCTGGCTGTTGAATTTGGTCCTTGCTCCCGGCTCGTAAACCCATTTTACCTCAAGCCTTCCTTCGCTATTGTAGCGGGCTTTGCTTTTAAGTTCCTGCCGGTCATCATACCGGTAAATCACTCTGCCGGTGAAAACTAAGGATGTTTCGTATTTTTCTTTTAAAACAGGTTGTTTTGCACCATCTGAGGTAATGAATTTGAGGCAGTCCCCCCCCATCTTCGTTGTAAAAGAAAGGGATGCTGTGCTGAGGGGGGGCCTGTGCCATCCTTCCCAGAGGATCCCGTAAAGATCTTTGGAGATTGCAAGTCCATTAGAATCATAAGTATAAACAGCTTTGCAGTACCTTGTTTTATCCGTGATCCTGGAGGCAAAGACACCCTCTAAAAGCTGTCCGTTTTGATTAAAGATCAGTATAAAGTCGCTTTTATCCCCCGGCCATGGAACGGATAACCCATTTGTTTCCTGAAGGAAGGTGACTAATCCATTCCAAATAGTCCACTTCACCGGTTGCATCATATTCAACCCTTTCCATCATTTCCCCACTTTCGTTAAAAGAAATGATGCAAGAGGCCTTCTTTCAACCTCGATAAATTTGTCATAACGTTGTTCATAAACGCTCTCTTCCCAAATCACCTTTTGCACAGGGCCCCTTAGATTATAATCATCCCTTGTTTCAGCAAAAGTGATGCCGGAAACCAAGAGCAACAGAGCCAAGATCTTGATTAGTCTCCCCACGGAAAGATCCCTTCCCCTCTTTAATAAATCATGGTCCTATGGAGAACTTCCACGGCTCATAATACCATTCATCAAACTTATTCACATAAAGGGATTCAACCCGCTTGATCCAGTTACCCATCTCATCAAACCGGTAGCTGTATTCATAGTGATCCACCTTTGTCCGGAGCCTGTAATCTGTTATAAAAACATTCTTTGCCTTTAAAAGGCCATTTTCGTAGTTATAAACTTCCCTTAAGGGCGGGCTATCAGAATGTTCTTTATAGCGCTCAAGGTAAACAAGGTTACCCTCACTATTAAAGGCCCGCCAGAGGTAGTAGCGGCCATCTCTTTCCATAATGGGCCTTTTTTTCACCTTGAACAAGCCCATAAGTTACCCATTTAACGGATTCACCTGATTCCACTTCATAAGGGCTATCATAAAAGTTAGGGTCACAAGGGATAAATGGGGGGGAAGATCAATATAGTGCCAGGCCTTTTTCCGGATGATCCTGCTTTCCCCCCCATCATAGGTAAGAGTTGTAAGGGGGCGGTTTTTTTCATCATAATCAAAAACGGTCCTATGCTGGGGTCGCCCTTCTTCATCATAGGCCATTTCCTCCTGAAGCCGCCCATCTGAATCATAATGGAGGGCCACAGACAGATCGGTACCATAGGGGTTTTCTTCCCACCTGCCTATGAGTCTTTCGTTCTCGTAATCATAGAAAATGGCGGAACTTATGCCTTCCCCCGCAAGGATATGGAAACCTTCATTGCGGTGGTTGATTTCCTCAACTTCTTCCTTGGTCAAAAGTCCGTTCCTGTAAGTTCTGATCTCATAGACGGGGGGGTGGATATCCCAGCCAAGGGCGTAGTTTCCCCCCCAAATGATTTCCCCCCCGTAATAGGCGTAGCCTTCCGCGGCACCTTCCCGGCGGTAAATGCCCACCGTTTCCCGCTCTCCTTCCATGTGCTCCCCGAATTTAACCACATAACGTGCTTTTTCCACATCCATCTTCAGGGGGTTTTTCCTGCACGGTGAAGAAATCAGGCAAGGATGCATTTACTTTTTTTTCCAGCAAGCAAGAAAATCAGGCTAAAGAAAAGGGCCCAAACTTTATTTTTCATGTTCTTCACCTTCCCTGCTCAAAATAAGTAATGGTACGTTTAATAACTTCAAAGGGCCCTGCCTTTAGATCATCTGAATGATAGGATTTTTGCAAAATCCAATTTCCAAAGTGATCATATTCCCGCTCATAGATAAAGCCCCCCCAGGTGAGCTGTGATTCCAAAAAAAATCTGCCAGTGTGTGAAGATCCCCCCCCGGCATTTCTTCCCTTCCCTCCAGAGAATAAAAGAGGCTGAATCTTTCCTTAGGCAGTCCTTTAGGATCATAAAGTTCCCGGACAAAATGCCAGCCATATTGTTCATAGTTGTCAATTAGTTCACCCCGGATTAGTCTTGCAGGGAGATCCGTTTCCTTGAAGTAGCTTATGAACTCAAATTCCCTGATCTTTTCATCTTCCCCCCCTATTTTACGGATCCTTTGGGTTACTCTGTTTTGATCATCGTAAAGGTAAACAAAGATTTCTGCTGTGGCTTCATCCCAGCTGAAGTCGTAGATACCAACCTGCACTAAATTTCCTTGTTCATCGTAATTATAAGTGGTTAAGTGTTCCAGATGGCCTTGGGTAGACCGTTCTTCTTTTCTTGCTAGTTTTAGGCTTTCCCCATAGGTGTAAATGATTTTAGGCACCAGGCGCTCCTCGTAAAACATCTCTTCCTTGGATTCCAGCTGAACAATTACATTACCCCTAGAATCGGTGAAGTAATATCTTTTCCCTTCAGAGGGGGGGCCCAGGAGTAATAAATTTGGCCAAGGGAGTTATAACCATAGGCCGCGGCCCTTTCAGGCTCCCTCCCATCTGCAAGGAGGGTTTCGGAAAGCAAACGTCCCCCTTCATCGTACTCATAAAGATAGGTAAAGGCTCCCGGTTCATGGCTTATGGAGGCGATAGCTTCTTGATCATAAAGAAGGATTGTCTTAGCGTAGGCTTGGCCATTCTCCAAAAGCTCCGCCACTTCCAGAAGATTGCGGGCCCTATCAAAGCTGTATCTCATGCCGGAATAGTGTTTTAAGGAATCTCCGTGGCGCAGGCTGATTACCTCCGTGAGCGATTCCAGAGGCCCTTTTGCTAGTTTACCGGCTGTTTCCGCGGTGAACTGCCTTGTATTATAAATTTCGGGTGGTGCGGCCTCAGGCCAGGCAGCATGAGACATGCCAACATAAGAAAAAAAAGAATCAGTAGAATAAGTGCCAAGTGACTTTGTTTCATAAATCCACCTTCTTAGGTAAATTGCCGGATGATACCAGCTCAGGGAGGGGGGGTTCGCCTTTCTTCTTTGTTTTCCTGTTCTTGGGATTTTACCCTTGCCGGATGGGCGAATGGAAGATAATTCCCACGGGCTGGGGGGGATTTCGCACTAAATCATCTTTTGGTGGCGCAAATATTTAAAACATGTTTTACGGCGCGGCAATATTTAGGCTGGTTCGGGCTTGAGGCAGGCTATCCGTGCGGCTTACAGGAGATCAGGCGGTAAAAGTCGAACCAAGCAGTAAGAAAGATGCAAGGGGGGGCGGAAAGTATGAGGCTTGGCTGGATTGATTATTCCAAAGAAGATCGCAAAAAGGTGCTTAGTGTAATTGATCTTTTATTTGAAGAAGGGGGGGCCCTTGATGAACTGGGACTTGGACCTGTGAGGGATGGCTTTGCCAACCTCTTTTCCCCCCCGGTACTTCCACAATTCAAACAAGGGCCAAATATTTTCTCATTGTCCCCCCCTATGCCCTCTATGGGCTCACACTGAAAGGTGAGACAAACCCTGCTAATTTCCTCCGTCTTTTAGATGGGCTTGAACATGAGTGCGGCAGGATTCTTTATGATTCCCAAGCTGAAGGAACCATTGGCAGTAGAGCAATCGCGGGAGGAAGATGGGTTAAGCGGCCCCCATCCCAAATCTACTGGGCCGGGATTCGCAGATACCGCATTTTCACCGGCGCGAACATCTCTTTGCCTGAATACGCCAAGGCAATCTCCCTTTTAAATCAGGACAAACAGAATCTGAAAAGGCAACGGAGCCTAGCTGTTCAGGAAGACTACGAGGAAGATGATCCCAGGGCAGGACGCCTTGCCAATCTTTCTTTTTGGAACCTCCCCCCCACCTATGACCATGATTGGCCGGAAGGCTTAACCATGGCACTCAGTTACGAGGAAGCCCTTTTCTTAAAAGAGCAAATAGAGATTACCCAGCCCAACACCATGTTGGCCAAGATCCTGAAGAACGAGCTTTACCATTTGCCCAAACTAGGCAGTTTTTCGGATCTTGGCCAAGTGATCACCTCTTTCCCCCCCTATGGGATGCAAAGGGACTATTTTCTGGCCCAATCCTTTGCTAATTTCGCTTACGGGCCCGTGATCCGCTACAACTTGATTCTTTCCCAAGGCCAAAACGAAAGGGCCCAAACAGAGTGGGAGGAATACAACAATAATTTGGCAGAAAATTTGGATGTTGATCTAGAAGCTGTCTTTAGAAAATTCCGCTTGAGTAATAGCCCTCTGGAAGAGTTTCTGACAGCCGTCCACCAGCATCTTGCCCTGGAAAAACATCAAGAGCTTGACCAGCTTTTAAGGAAAAGGGAAATCATTCTCAAGGGGGGGCCGGCAGGGCCAAGCTTGCCAGAGCGGGGGGGAATTCCCTGCCCAGCACTGGGTAGGTGGGGGGGGCTTTTGGAATACCGCTTCAGCAATACCATGACAATCGTGGCAGATATTTTCCAAGGAATGGAGGATAAAGCATGCTCAAACCCAGCATAGACCGTCTTGACTACGGAAACTTGTTGTTGCCGCCACCAAATTATCAGGTGGATCTGGCCGTGGGCACAACCTACTCCCTGGATTTTGATGCTTTAGTTGGGGGGGCATGCATGGCTTTGGGCCTTGAAGCAGATACAGATAGTGCCCTTTTGCAAAACCCCCCCATTTATTTACTTGAGACACTTCGCCGCACAGAAGATAAAATCACCCTTTTTTTTGCCAAGGAGGCCAAATCCATTTACCCAGGCGAAACTCTTCTTTATACATCCTTTTGGAAAAGATAGTACACCAGGTGCAGGTGGCAATAAACTATTCCTTCCATCCTAAATTCTGGCTTTTGAAATATCTAAGCGATCAGGGTGAAATTCTTTACCGCATCATCATCCTCAGCCGGAACCTCACCTTTGATCGCTCCTGGGACCTGGCCGTCTCCCTAGATGGAGTTGTGGTAGCTAAGGCCAATTCCAAAAACGGCCCTTTGCAGGATTTCCTTTTGTACCTGCGGGGGGGCCAGGTGCCAAGTTCTAACCCACACGGTAGGGGGGGCAAGCGGAGGATGCTTCGGCAACTAGCCGAAGAGCTGGATTTTGTCCATTTCCAGTTAAACAGCAGGGAGTTTTCCGATTTTGAATTTATTCCGGTGGGAGTGCCCAAAGCGGGAGGGGGGGCAGGCATTCACTAAAGCATACCCCCCTTCTTGCCGCGACCTTCCACGAGCTTTTGATCATGTCCCCCCCCTTTTTAAGCCCCACGGTGATTAGGGAATTTAATGACCGGAATCGGCAAATAGCCAGCCCCCGCCTGAAGCTTATTACAAGGCGGGAAGCTTTAGGGCGCCTGAAGGAGCGGGACTGCTCCAATTTTAAGACCTTTACGTTAAAAGATGAAATCGTGGAGGGGGGAGAGCATCCTTTCCCACGAAGAAGAAGAAGAAGAGACGGCGAAACAGGATATCCACGCCAAACTTTATTTTTGGCGGCGCGATTCCAGTAGCGAACTTTACCTTGGATCCTTAAATTCCACTTATAGTGCTTTTAACGGAAATGTGGAATTAGTGCTGCGCCTGAAGACCACAAGGCGCCGGCTGGACTTGGATAAGCTCAGCAAGGATCTTTTTTTTGGGATGAGCCCTTTGAGCTGACTTTCCTGCCCGGGGAAGCTTTAGCGGAAGAAGTGGATTATCAAACCGTTTTGGAAAAGGAAATTAAGGATCTCCTTCGCCTGGCCCCCCCAAGGGGTGTGGTTCGACAAAGTGGCCGGGGGGGCTATGACATCAATTTGGAGTTTCAAAACCTTGTCCCAAGGGAAGGCCTGACCATTTCGCCCTTGCTGGTGCAAAAACCTTTGCAGCTTGAACCTTCCTTAGTGATAGAAAATCTATCTCTTTTGCAGGTTTCGGAGTTTTTTTGTTATCACAGCACTGCTTCAGGATCAGAACCTCTCCAGGGTGATTAAGATTCCCCCCCTGGAGAACATGCCGGAAGGCAGGGAAAAAGCTGTTGTTAATGATGTGGTGAAGGATACTGATTCATTCTACCTGTATCTGACCTTTCTCTTAGGGGGGGACAACTACCTGCTTTCCGCCTTGGAAAATGCCTTTGAGCAAAGGGGGGGGCGATTCGGCTGCGGCAGCTGGGGGGTGCGGGCTATCCGGCCCTTTACGAACGCATGCTCCGGACTGCGGCCTCTGCTCCGGAACGGTTTCAAGAACTTGATTACATCCTTCAGATGGTGGATCAGGACATCATACCACAGGGATTTATGGAACTTTACACATCCTTTAGAAAGGCGGTGGGCTTATGAGTGATGTGAGGGATGATTTGCAGCGGATAGATAGGGAAATTACAGCGGGCCTGAAAGATTTTCAGGTTGCAACCGTTGATCATCTTTATGATCTTTATGAAGGGGGGGCAAAAGGCGGATTTTAATTTCCGATGAGGTGGGTTTGGGCAAAACCCTCATTGCCAAGGGAATGATTGCCAGACTGGCTAAACTGCGCCTGGAGGAACAGGGCCCGGATCGGCTTTTTAAAGTTGTCTATATTTGCTCAAATGCCACCATCGCGGGCCAGAATTTGAACAAACTTAGAATCAGCCCCCCGCCGTAAGGACTGAAAACACCGCTTCTTCCAGGCTCTCCATGCAGCATTTGAATATTTTCCTGCAAAACCACGACCCGGAGGTTCTAAAAAGCTATGTGCAGCTTATCCCCCCCTCACCCCCCCGGGGACATCTTTTCGGCTCACAGCGGGGGCCGGCACGGTTCACGAAAGGGCCCTTATGTTTGCCCTCTTAAAGCGGCTCCCTGAGTTAAAGGGATATGAGAGGGCCTTGGAGGTTGCCATGATGGACAGGGCTCAGCTTGCTTGGAAGCACTGGGCTAAAAGGTGGTATGAAGAGCAAGTCCTGGTTTGCAATGAAAAACTGCAGGAAAGTATATTGAATTTATGTTGGAGGAAGTTTCCGCGAGATTGAGGGCACAAGAAATGGGTGAGACCCTTTTGGAGCGGGTTATTGCCCATCTTGGCAAGATCGCCCAAGGGGTTATAAGCGCATAACAAATACCCAAGTAATGGGCGATTTGAGGATAGTTTTTGCCCGGATCAGCGTGGATCTTCTGCAACCTGATTTTGTCATCATGGATGAATTTCAGCGCTTTCGCTATTTACTTGAATCAGATGGCCTTTCGGAAACGGGGCTCCTTACAAACAGGTTTTTTTTGGCAGTGATGAAGTGCGGATTTTACTCCTTTCCGCCACACCCTATAAAATGTATTCCACCTTGGAAGAAATCGATGAATTATCCATGGACGAGCATTATGCGGAATTTCTCAATGTGACAAGATTTTTAAGTGCCACGGAAGAAGAGAACAGGGAGTTTAAGGAAATCTGGCGTGATTATTCCCTGCAGCTTCGGGCTTTCGCAGAAGGTGATGTTGCCGTTTTGGAAGCTAAGGATGTGGCGGAAGATGCCCTTTTTCCAAGATTGCCCGCACCGAGAGGATTGCGGCCCGGGAAGCGGCTGACCTTATTGATGATTCGCAAACTGCAGCGGCAAACCACCTTATACCAAAAGAAGGTGATATTAAATCCTATCTGCAGGCCCGGGAACTCTTAGCCGGTATAGGGCTTAACCAAAACGTGCCGGTGGATTATGTGAAATCCTCACCTTACCTCCTCTCCTTTATGAGGGATTACAAGCTGAAAAGGGATCTGGAACGTTATTTTAAGAATAATCCCCGGCGCTTGAACCTGGCCAATAAAAAGTATTTATGGCTGAGGCGAAATCAGATCGAACGTTTTCAAAGGTTGGATACTGGAAATGCCCGCCTGGACTATGTTCAGGAGCTAAGTTTTCAAAAAGGGCAGAAAGGCTCCTGTGGGTTCCCCCCCTTCCCTGCCCTATTACGATCTTACAGGTCCTTTCAAAGGCTCGGAAGGTTTTTCCAAGATTCTTGCCTTTTCGGCGTGGGAGATGGTGCCCCCCCGCATGCTTGCCACCATGATTTCCTATGAATCGGAGCGGAAAAATGTTCAAACTTTAGCTAGACGGGATAAAAACGAGGAAAGGGAGGCCCGTTATTTCACCAGTGAATCCCGGAGGCGCTACCCCGCGGCAAGGCTTAATTTTGCTCTGGTGCAAGGGGGGGAGCCCCAGGCCTTGAATTTATTTACCCTTCTTTATCCGGCCAAATGTTTAGGATCTTTATTCGATCCTAGGGATGTACTAAACAGGGGGCTTTCCCTTAGGGAACTGGAACGGGAAATCGGAAGGAAGATTGAAAAGTTGCTTGAGAATCTCAAGGGCTATGAAGGTCCCGGTCTTGATGGTGGCTGGTACTACCTTGCCCCCCCATGCTTCTGGATGGCAGAGACTATGCTCTGGATTGGCTAAGCCAGGGGCAGGCTTTAGCGGAGTATGCGGATCTGGAAAGTGATGGGGGAAGGACGAAAAGGCAGGAAGCAGAGGGGGGGCTTTCTTACCCACCTGGATCGGATAAAAGAGATGCTTATGGATCCAAACCTTAACCTGGGGGGGCGGAAACCCCCCCGCGATCTGGTGCAGGTTCTGACAAATATGGTCTTGGGCTCCCCCCCCGCCATCTGTATTATGAGAACATATGAAAGTCTGGGCGGCCCGGACGGTCCGGGCGGTCCGGAAAGGGGGGGCAGCCACCTTCCCAGCCAGGTGGCGAAGATCTTCATCAACCGTATGAACACACCTGAATCCACTGCGGTAATTGAAGTTTGCTACGGGAAATCAACGGACGCCCATTGGAAAAACCTCCTCACTTATGGTAAGGAAGGCAATCTGCAGGCAGTTTTTGATGAGTATGCCCATATTTTAGTGGAATCAAATGGCCTGGCAGGGGGGGTGGATGGCAAAGTGGAGGGACTTCACCGTCTGATCTTAAATTCTCTCAACGTCCACACCGCGAGCTATCGAGTTGATACCTTTAACGATTTTAAGAATAGGCTCACAGGCAAGAATGTAAGGCCCGTGAATATTAGAAGCCATTTCGCGGTGGCTTTCACGAGAAGTGAAGGAGGTGTCAACAAGGGGGGGGAAGATCGCAGAGAAGCGGTGCGGAATTCCTTTAACTCGCCCTTCAGGCCCTTTGTCCTGGCCACAACTTCCATAGGGCAGGAAGGACTTGATTTTCATTATTACTGCCGCAAGATCGTGCACTGGAACCTCCCTTCAAATCCCATTGACCTTGAACAAAGGGAGGGGGGGCGGATCAATCGCTATAAATGCCTGGCCATAAGGCAGAACATTGCCAGGCGCTACGGAAAACTCGAATTTAAGGATGATATTTGGTACGAGATGTTTGATAGGGCCCATAAGCTTGAGAAAAGCCGCGGCGAATCGGACCTTATTCCTTTTTGGGCAATAACACCCTCAGATGATATGGTGAAAATCGAAAGAATAGTGCCCATGTACACGCTAAGCCAGGATGTGGCCCAGTACGAAAGACTAATCAAAATCCTCTCCCACTACCGCCTCACACTTGGCCAGGCAAGACAGGAAGAACTCTTGGAAAACCTCTTCATCCACCACGACGAAAACGATCTGCAAGACCTCTTCCTAAACCTAAGCCCCTTCTACAAACTGAATTGTGTGGGGGGGTCTGACCCCCACACAATTTGACGGATATCGTAATTGAGTCTGGCGAGGTGGTTATGACCCGGATTTAGATTGCTTACCTTGTAGAATGGCGATTATGCGTTTTAGATTCTCCTTTAAACCACCCACACCGGCTAAAGCCCGGGCACTTTCTTCCACTTCTTTTCGCAAAGATTCCTTTTGCAATACCAATTGGTCCCGTTCGGCACGGATTAGGCTCAGCTCGGTTAAATATGATTGCCGTTCCGCTTCCCATTTCTGTTCTTGATTCGCCAATTTTTCTTTCAGGCCCGCCAGCTCTATGGCCAGCCCTTCTTTTTCAGTTTTCACTTCGTACAAAAAAAGCTTGCTTTTCGTCTAGTTGGCCTTGTAATGCAATTTGTTCATCTTCCAGACATTGGATGCGCTGCGCGGTGGCAACCAAGTCCAGGATGCTGCACGCCTTTTTGGTATTTCCCTTTCAACCAGCCCTTGCAACCAATCTGCCGCCTCCTGTATCGAGGAGGACGGACCGTGCCCCATCTCATGGGAAGCAGCCTCTTCTAGGGCCGATTCGTCTTTATCCGGTATCACCTGTGCGGAATCTGATACCACCACCATATGCGACCCTAACATTTCCCCCCCGCCTCCACAATGCGATGGAAATCTCCTTTAGATAACTGCTGTAACCCGGGGGGGCGTAAATAAAGGGCCGCAAGTTCCTCGGTTTCGAATATCCCCAATTCCGGAACTAGCTCCGCTATTGGCAAGGGTTTCTCCCAAAGCATAGCATCAGAAATTTCCGCCCAAAGGGAAAAATAACGGCCCAGCTCGTGCAGGAGGCCCTTAAAACGACGGACCCTACGAACGGGTGCCGTTTGCAAGGTAAACCGCCCCAAGACACAATTACGTCCTTCGTGGGGGGGCCCGTAAATCAACAGCTTATCGCCACGTGCCAGGGCCCGCGCGTTAGGGCTGTTTTCAGCAACTAACCACACACCTTGCTCAAAAAAAAGCCTGCACCATTTCAATGGCTTCAACCCGGCCGCCTCCCATATTAAGGCTGATAATGATAGCAAGATAATAGTTCATTGAACATTCACCACCGGTTCGTGAAATACTTACTTTAAGTTTCCGCGAGGGTAAAGGATCTTCATCCTGCCGCGGAATCGCCGTCCCCCCCGCTACCAAACGCCCAACGATTTCCTTGAAGTCAAGATTCTCACCGTTTATTGCACACGGAATAGCGCCAACCCCCCCGTCCAGGTCCCTTGCACCGTCAAGGGAAAAGATTCTTGTCTCACTACCCGGGTATAGAACATAGGCACCTCTGCAGGCCCGAATGGCGTCGCGGTAAGTGTGCATCTTGTGGATGTCCTCGCTCTTAAATGCCCCCTCGTAAGTTTGATCTCCCAGGTTATCCCCCAAGATGTTTTCATCAAAGCGATCCAACTTAAATTTTGCATCGAAGATATAAAGACCGTCTTTTGTTTCCAAAACAAGATCGGGCCTGAGTTCCACTGAATAGCTTTGCCCCCCCGGCCGATAAGTTTTGTTGTAGTGGACCCTTATATCACCCGGGAATGCTAACCCAAGCCCGGGGGAATAACCGAGATTGAAGTGGCGTTGTATGTACTTTGATTTCCCTTAGGGGGTTTGCCCACGGTTTTTTTCCGCCGCCTTGCAAAGTTGGATGAACGTCCAATACTCGTAAAGTTCCGCGATGTTCTTCAGTTCAATTATACTTTGCCATTCTGGCAGTGTTTCCGCTTCAAGTAATTGGGCAGAGCGGTTGTAGATTGAAAAAAAGCTTTTGGTAGGCACTCCGTTTTGCAAAACCTGTGATGAAAAAGGGATTTCCCTAAGTCCGGATAGATGCGAGAAGAATTCGTGCCTAAGTAATCGTTCAATCTCCCTCAATGCCCAAGTAGTTCGTTCTTGAATTTGATCGTCACCCGTGCACTCGTTCAGGCGGATAATTAAATCTGCCCATGTTTGTAGGGCATATTTGCAAAATTGGTTTTCCGGATTATCAATTTGGTGGTATAACCGGCTGCTATAAACCTTCTCCGGAAACATACCTCTTAATCTGTTGCTTAATCTCGTTGAGCGTAGTTCAGAGCCTGCTGCCAATTTGACCAGATACCGGGGGTTGTTAATGATCTCCCTCACGGTGCCATAACCGCCTTTTTTTTCACTTGTTCCGCCCGTTCTAAAATCTTTTCCTTTTCGTATTTTACGTAAGGGTTGGCTATAATCTGTTGGACCGCACCCTGAATCTTCCTCTCTTTTAAACGGCTATGCAAATACATAAAGCTTTGATACAAAACAGGTGTCCCGATTTCTTTACCCTTGCTGAAACCAAGGGAAGCACCGCGATAGGAAAGCAGATTAGCCACGAAATCCCCCCCGATTTCCTCCACAAGTTCCATAAACCTTCCATCACTGATCTTCTTGGATGTGACCCTAACTTTAACACCTGCAATAGAGAACAAACCCACGTGATTGCCGAAATTCAAACAGAACGTAGAAGTGTCCCCCCCACATCGCGTTAGATGGGGGGGAAATCCCTCTATTTGCCCTGCCGGCTTTTGGGGGGGAAACGCGAGATAATAGTTGTGATTTTCCCTGAAGATTAGCGATCCATCTTCCCCCCCCACACCTTCAGCAACTTGCTTAAGTATGCCTTGAATCATGGGTTTACCCCCTACTCTATAAAGGACGTAAAGCCTTGTTCTTCCAATTGCCGGAGCATGCGGCTGATTTTTCCTTCGCTTTCCAAGAAGAGGCCGGCAACAATTTCTTTCAGTTCTTCCAGAGGCCTTTGCAATTTAGTGATATTGCCGTTGAATTTGGGGGGGAGTATTTTCTGGTTGATCTGTAGGTCAAAGGCCAAGTCAAGGAATGTCTCGTTTTCTTGGCAATGCCTGCTAACGTTCAGCAAGAACGCGGCAATTTCATTGGCCACCCGATAACCAAAATGCATGTTATATTTGGCCAAGCGAGCATTGATTTTCACCAAAAGTTCATAGTAACTATTGAGCCCTTCCTTGAATGCGCTAAAATGGGCCAAACCGGGCAATTCCCCATGAACCAGTAGCCCATTCAGATCCAAGCCGTCCTGAATTACCAAGGCGTCTTTTTCAGGAAAAGCCTCATCCGCGAGAAAGACACTGTTGAATTCAATCGTGTTGGCCCGATCCAGAACCTTCGGTGAAACATATATGTTGTTTCGTCAACGTTTACGGTGCCGGTGAAAAGGACATTTAAAGGTATAGCCAAGGAGGCGGGAATCTCCCATTCCTTACCGGAGGTATCGTAGTAAGTTACTTCATCGGCATGGTTATGCAGAGTGATTTCTTCCTGCTTGATTTTGCCGTTCGGAAGGATCCTTCTGCTTTCCAGAACACTGAGGAAATCAGAAAAGTAATGTTCCACTTTGGCCAAATTCATTTCATCTAGGATTACAAAGTAGGCTTGCTTTGGGTTTTCCCTGGCCTTTAATAAGAGTTCAAGCAGGGGGCGTGACCTCATAACGTTCAGTGATGGTGTTGTAAAAACCCAAAAGTGATGAATTATCTGCCCAATCGGGGCGGACGGGAATAAAGGCCAGCCTGGATGAATCTTCTTGTGTTATATAATCCGCGGCGAGCTGGGCTAACTTGGTCTTACCGGTGCCGGAGATTCCGGACAAGATAACAAAGGGTTTTGTGATGAGGGAAATCAAGTAATCTGTTATCACTGTGGGGGGGAAAGATAAAGCCCTGGGACTTTATGTATTCATAAATGCTTTGCTTCGCTGTTGAAATGTCCTCCGCACCGTCCGGCCCTTCTTGCTCCCCCGGGCTCATCGTAATCGGCAAACATATACATGAGGTTATGAACATCCGTAAGATCCCTTACGGGAAACCCTTCTTTTTTTTCGCGTACTCCTTAATAAAGAGGGAAAGTTCCACAAAAAGGCCGTATCTGTCCTCCACTGCCCCCCCGGGAACGGGCGCACCTAGGCCCTCCGCAAATTTAATGTATTCGGTGGCCTTGTACAAGGAGTAGGTTTCGGGCTTGTAGCCGGCCAAGAAGATAGCACATAGCCCCCCCGCGGGGATTGCAGGCTTCGTTCTTTTTCGGGCGGAAAATACACCTTCCTCATAAAGCCTTGTATACGCTTCGTTAACGACCCTGCGAAATTCACGAAACCGATCACGCACGTCTTGTCCATCCTCAAAAGGGCAGTAAATAGGGCTTTATACTCCGCTATATCAATACTATCTAAAAATACTCGAAAGTCATCACGAACCGCATTGGCAAATCCGCCGCCGAGCAGAACCTGTAATCCCCCCCCGACAGCACTAACCTCCGCAGGTTTCTTTGTCATTAAATCATACAGCCCTCTTTTGCATTGGCCGGGATTATTCGGCAATTCTGCAAAGATACCTTGTAAATAGCTAAGGAGTTCATCCTTATACCCCTTCTCAAGCTGTTGGTATGCATCTTCTTTCTGCCGCCTGTAGTTTGCAAAGGCTTGTAATTTACGGTTCAACCACGCCAGATCAACATCAAATGTTTGCCCAAACCCTGTAACCACCATAAAACACACCCTTTCCCTCATCAGGCCGCCCCGTGTTAGAACATCCCGGCCCGTGACCATACCTTCTACGTACAAAAGAAAAAGCCCTTCAAATTGTGTGGGGTCTGACCCCCCCACACAATTTGACGAATATCGTACGATTCTCGCTATTTGCAAAGTCAGACTTGAAGGAATATGGCACAGGGGGGGGATAGAAAGATCCCTTAACCAAATTATGAATATGCGTAGATAGAAGGTCTCAAAAGAAAGGTTACGGTAGCAGTGCTATACCCTGCACTTGAAAAAAAAGAACAAATACGCCGTTTTGAATAATGAAGTAGAAATAGATCGTTTATCCCCTCAGGTGATGAATGAAGATCTAGATAGTACCACGAGGGTCATTAGCAAGGGCCCCAATGTACTAGCATATCTCAATCGGGCATACATCAGATCTATCGTTGTCGTTGTAAACAGGAGCTACCCCCCCGCCGAACGCCCGGAGCCCTACGGCTGGATTTTGGTTAGGTTTTGATTTGGGCGGTGTGACAAAAACGCAATGGGATCAGAGGTGATGTTAAACTTGGCTACACTGCAAGAGTATTACAAAGCACGAGATTTAATTGAAGAGTTATTGAGGCAGGATCTAATCGGACCTGTTCACCCTCGCGAAATACTGCGGGAGAGACCCGATACATCCTATTCTTTGGGGATCCTCTGGCCAAGAAAAAGTAGCCTAGTCTTTGAAGAAATTGACCAGATGGCCTTATTTGAAACAGAGGCCGAATTAATCGAAGAGTCCTATGAGGGAGCCGATCTACCTGTTACGGGGCTAGAAGATGATTTGGAGGAGTTTTCGGGTAAAATTGTCACGGCCAATCTATACAAACCCTCCGGGTTAACCATCACCGTTCTGATACCCGCAAGCGTGGACAAGGTACAAGTTAGATTTACCGGTGCCCGCTACTTTAGTGACACAACGGTGGAAACCTATGAACGAAAAACTGATGCAGATGTAGCTGAACCTGTCGCAAGAGAGGTCCGCGTGTTTAAACGCCGAGCATATGATACCGGACAAATTGATATGCCTATAGTCAACGATAAAATCCACCCAGAAGACTTTGCTGATGTAGAAATCTCTTTATTTGTTCGGTACGTGTTCGGGGACAAAAGCAGGCTTGTAACGGTGTGTGTCACCAATAGGGCGGTTTTAGAATCCAACAACTTCGTCACTGTCGCAGAGAACGCAATCTTCCAAAGTTGCCTCAATTTAAGCGTTGCCGGTGAGTTCTTGCACCTAGGTGATCGGAACCATCAATCGCAAGATTGGGAAGCAGAAATACTTAATCTTCTGTATCGAGAAGCAGAAAACTACGCCACCGGACACGGCTGTGCAGTCAAATGGAACATTAAAAACGGAAGCGTTCGGTCCGTTACAAGTGAGTTTGTCCCGCGGGTGGATCTCACACCCATGGAGCCGCGCAACATCGATCAAAAACTGCGCCTGGATCTAAAGTATTGGGCGGAATGCAAGCGCGAGCTTGGGTTAGCGAACCTACAGATTCTCGTTGATCGTTACCGAGAGTGGTTTAGCGAACTAAAAAAACAAGGGGGCTAACGG
>JMBV01000315.1_pt1 | contig 16576 bp, 29 predicted proteins | sample 616531 | NCBI WGS metagenome assembly JMBV01 (sample SAMN02727904, study PRJNA239997) | anaerobic digester metagenome | biome: anaerobic digester; isolation source: mesophilic anaerobic digester inoculated with municipal waste water sludge... | place: Germany: Bielefeld University, CeBiTec ... | reverse complement strand
GGTGTTGCAACTTCTAATTGATCAACTAAGATATCAAGTATCTTTCCTTCTTCATCAAATAATACATTGGCAAACACTTGGTTTATACTATAAACTGGTGTATCTAAATCATCCTTTCCTGGTCCAATACGATGCAAATTTGCAATCCCAAATCCTTGGTATACTTTAGATGCTGTTGTAGTAATAGAATCCTTTTGTTCTTCATCAGGTGTTGCACTATTACATGCCACTAAGCTTAATACCATTGATATAGATAAGATAATTAATACTAGTTTTTTTTCACTGCTTATTCCTCCTTTTGTCATATACTCATATGTCTTTAAATAGTTTCTATATATTTGACCCCCCCTATATAACTTATAACTTTGATTTATATTTGTCAAGGTTATAATAAATTACATATTAAAACATCCTAAGTTACTTACTCTAGTTTATTAAGACTTTGGATGATATAATAGAATATGCAAACATTTAAGGAGGGATTTAAAAATGAAACTAAATTATAAGCGTACCTTTTTTTATTGGACTAGCTTTTATGTCCATATCTGCTTTTTGGCAATTATACGATAATATTATACCTTTGATTTTACAAAATACCTTTGGTTTAGGGGGGGAAACTTTAACTGGTGGGATAATGGCTGTTGATAACATATTAGCTTTATTCTTGCTTCCAATATTTGGTTCCCTCTCAGACAAAACAAATACAAAATTAGGTAAAAGAATTCCCTTTATTATAGGTGGGACCCTTACTGCAGTTATAATTATGATATTAATTCCTTATGCAGACAACACTGAGAATTTCTTACTTTTCTTTATATCCTTAGGTGTTGTACTTATTGCCATGGGTACCTACCGTTCTCCAGCAGTTGCATTAATGCCTGACTTAACTCCAAAACCTTTAAGAAGTAAAGCCAATTCCATAATAAATCTTATGGGAGCAGTAGGAGCTATTTTCACCTTAATGGTAATCTATTTTTTTAGTTCCTAAAGAAGCCAACCCAAGTTATACAAATGTATTTATAGTTGTAGCTGCTTTAATGATTGTAGCAGTGACTATCCTTGTAATTGCTATTAAAGAAAATAGGTTATCAGAAGAAGTACAGAAGCTTGAAGGAAAAACAATTGATGAAATCCTATTGAAAATATAGATGATAAACAAGAGATGCCAAAAGAAGTAAAAAGAAGCTTATATTTTCTTCTTGCATCTATATTTTTATGGTTTACTGCTTATAACGCCGTTATAACTGCATTTTCTCGATATGCCACAAAGGTATGGGGGAATGGAAGGTGGAAGCTTTGCTAATGCTTTGATGATTGCCACTGGTGCTGCCATTTTAAGTTATATACCAATTGGAACAATTTCAAGTAATATTGGTAGGAAAAAAAACTATTTTAATAGGTATTATAATGATGTCCATATCCTATTTCTTTGGATTTTTATTTGTGGAATATTCACCTATAATAAATGTGGTATTTGCCTTTACAGGTATAGGTTGGGCAGCTATAAACGTAAACTCCTATCCTATGGTAGTGGAAATGAGTCGTAGTTCTGATATAGGAAAATATACTGGATTATATTATACTTTTTCCATGGCAGCTCAAATTTTCACACCAATACTATCAGGTTTCTTACTTGAAAACATCTCCTATAGAACTCTATTTCCATATTCAGTTGTATTTTCATTATTATCTTTATGTACTATGTTATTTGTAAAGCACGGAGATTCTAAGCCACCTAAGAAAATAAGCAAATTAGAGCATTTTGATTTTGATGATTAATATAAAGGAGCATTTTTAATGATTATATTTTTATTAATAGTTGTTTTTATATATTTATTTGCTATAATGCCTAAAATCAGCAATACTCCTGATTTCACACCCTTTATGGCCCGTTATTATGCCCATAGGGGGGGATTGCATAATAATAAAAATTCAAATCCTGAAAATTCCATGACTGCATTTAAACTAGCAATAGAAAATCAATATGGCATAGAGCTAGATGTCCAATTATCTAAAGATGGGATACCAGTAATATTTCATGACTTTGATTTAAAAAGGGCTTGTGGTATAGATAAAAAAAGTAGAAGATTGTACCTATGATGAATTAAAGGAGCTATATTTATTTGGCTCTGACGAAAAAAATCCCTCATCTAAAGGATGTATTAAACCTAGTAAAGGGAGAAGTACCATTAATTATAGAATTGAAATCTGACAATATGGATACTTCTATATGTAATATTACAACATCTTATTTAGATGATTATAATGGCATCTATTGTGTTGAATCCTTTAACCCTATAATTGTCCTTTGGTATAGAAGAAATCGCCCTAATATAATTAGAGGTCAACTTTCAACTCGTTATATTAGTAAAGGTAAATCCCTAAAGGGTAAAATACTTGATTTTATGCTAGAAAACCTATTATTTAATTTTATGACAAAGCCAGATTTTATTGCTTATAACCATGAACATAGTAATAATCTTTCACTAATGTTATGTAAAAATTATACGATACTATTACAATAGCTTATACTATTCAATCAAGGGAAGATTTAAAGAGAAGCTTTAACAAATTTGATCTATTTATATTCGATAGTTTTACACCTAAAACTAAATCAATAAATTATTAAAAAAAGGATTTCCAATGGAAATCCTTTTAATGTCTTTTAATATTCATCTATTACCCCCCCTAATTTTTTTTAATACTAAATTATAGCCATCTACTCCATAATTTAATGCACGATTAATTCTGCTAATAGTTGCAGTACTGGCTCCTGTTTCATCTTCAATTTCATTATAGGTTTTATTTTCCTTTAGTAATTTTGCCACTTCTAGCCTTTGTGCAATTGCTTGAACTTCTTTTATAGTGCAAATATCTTCAAAGAATCTATAACATTCCTCTAGTGTCTCTAGTTTCAAGATTGCTTCAAATAATTCATCGGCTTGTTGACTTTTTATTCTTGGATTATAAGTCATCTTAACACCCCCCCAACTAGATTATACACTTACAGTTTAATGCTTTCAAGCGTTATTTTTAAAATCGTCAATTTAATAAGTGATTTTAAAATAATCCTACTATTTCACCATTAGGCAATATATCAATATTATTAGCTGCAGGAACCTTTGGCAATCCAGGCATAGTCATTATATCTCCAGTTAATGCAACTAAGAATCCTGCTCCCATAGATACTTTAATATCCCTTACTGTAATTCTAAATCCTTCTGGTCTTCCTAAAAGAGTAGGATCATCTGATAAAGAATATTGGGTCTTTGCCATACATATTGGCATTTTATCGAATCCTAGTTTTTCAATATTAGCTATTTCCCTTTCACATTTCTTTGTAAAATCTACACCATCAGCACCATATACTTCCTTAGCTATTTTTCTATCTTATCTTTTATGGACTCTTCTACATCATATATTGGTTTAAATTTAGATTCCTTAGTTTCACATACCTTTACTACAGCTTCTGCCATTTCTATTCCACCTTCTCCACCTTTAGCCCATACCTCTGACAATACCGCTTCTGCTCCTAACTCCCTACATCTCTCTAATACATAATTTAGCTCTGCTTCTGTATCTGTAGGGAACTTATTAATGGCTACTATGGCTGGTACTCCAAATTTATTTACATTTTCAATATGCTTCTCTAAGTTTTCAAATCCTTTAGCCAATTGACCTAGATTTTCTACACCTAATTCCTCTTTTTTTAGCTCCTCCATGATGTTTTAATGCCCTAACTGTAGCTACTATTACTGCTGCATCTGGTTTCAAGTTTCCAAATCTAGCCTTTATATTAAAGAACTTTTCTGCCCCTAAATCTGCACCAAATCCTGCTTCTGTTATAGTATATTCTGCAAGCTTCAATGACAACTGTGTTGCTATTATTGAGTTACAACCATGGGCTATATTGGCAAAAGGGCCTCCATGAATTAGGGCTGGTGTGTTTTCTAATGTTTGCACTAAATTTGGACTCATAGCATCCTTCATTATTAAAGCTACTGCTCCTTGTGCCTTTATATCCTTTACAAATACTGGACTTCCATCGTACTTATATGCAATTATAATATTACTTACTCTTTCCTTTAAATCTTCCAAATCTTCTGCTAAACAAAAGATTGCCATTATCTCCGATGCAACTGTTATATCAAACCCGTCTTCCCTAGGTACTCCATTAGTTCTTCCTCCAAGGCCTACTACTATATTTCTAAGGGCTCTATCGTTCATATCTAATACCCTTTTCCACACTATTCTCCTTGAATCAATTCCTAATTCATTTCCCTGTTGAATATGATTATCTAATAATGCTGCTATCAAATTATGGGCTGTTGTTATGGCGTGAAAATCTCCAGTAAAATGAAGATTAATATCCTCCATAGGTACTACTTGAGCATATCCTCCTCCTGCTGCTCCACCCTTTATTCCAAAACTTGGTCCTAAGGATGGTTCCCTTATGGCAGTTATAGCTGTTTTACCTATTTTATTTAATCCCATAGATAAACCAATATTAGTTGTAGTCTTTCCTTCACCTGCTGGAGTAGGGCTAATTGCTGTTACAAGTATTAGTTTCCCATCTTCTTTATCCTTTAATTCATTAAATAAATCTAAGGATACCTTAGCCTTATACTTCCCATAATGGATTAAGTCTTCCTCTTTAATGCCTAAATTATCTGCTACTTGTGAAATTGGAATCATCTTAGCCTCTTGAGCAATTTGAACATCGGTTTTCAAACAATCTCCTCCCCTATTTATCAATATATACTGATTATACCCGCATTAATTTTTTTTAATAAAAAGAAAAGCAGGCTAACCTGCTTTTACATAAATATTATTCTTAAAATAAATAAAATTGATAATACCCACATAGTAATTGATACTTCTTTTCCTCTACCAGAAATAGCCTTTAATACTGTATATGATATCATTCCAAATACTATTCCCTCTGCTATACTATATGCAAATGGCATCATTACTATAGTTAAGAATGCTGGTATAGCTTCTGTAAAATCATTAAAATCTATTTTTGTAATAGGACTCATCATAAATAATCCTACAATAACCAATGCTGGAGCAGTTGCTGCTGATGGTATTATTGTAAATAATGGTGCAAAGAATAGGGATAAAGCAAACATAGCTGCAGTTGTTAAAGCTGTAAGTCCAGTTCTTCCACCTTCTGCAACTCCAGATGCAGACTCTACAAAAGTAGTTACAGTAGATGTACCCATACAAGCTCCAGCAATAGTTCCTACTGCATCAGCCATTAACGCCTTACCTACCCTTGGTAATTTACCATCTTCATCTAACATATCTGCCTTAGAAGCTACTCCTGCTAAAGTTCCCACTGTATCAAATATATCTACAAATAAAAATGTAAACACTACTACTAACATTTCAAAGGAAAAAAAATCTCTTCTATACTAACAAATTGAAAAGCAACATTTTTCATAGAAGGAGGCATACTTACAATTCCAGAAAAACCTTCTGGCAATATAGTTACTCCTAAGGGAATTCCTATTATAGTAGAAAATATAATACCTAATAATAATGCACCTTTCACATTTTTAGCTAATAAAAAAACCAGTAAATAAAATTCCCAATATCGCAACTATAGGGGGGGCTCCAGATGTTAAATCTCCTAAACCTAATAGAGTTCCGTCTCCTGCTTTAATAATTTCTGCTCCACTCAATCCAATAAAAGCTATAAAAAGTCCTATCCCTACAGATACTGCGTTCTTAAGACTTACAGGAATAGAGTTAAAAATAGCCTCTCTAGCATTTACAAAAGATAATAATACAAAAATAATACCTTCAATAAGTACTGCAGTTAAAGCAAATTGCCATGATTTTCCCATATCACCTAATACTACTGAAAAGGCAAAAAAAAGGCATTTAAACCCATTCCTGGCGCTAAGGCAAAGGGATATTTAGCATATAAAGCCATGATTAATGTTGCAAAGGCTGCTGATAAAGCTGTGGCAGTAAATACACCACCTGCATCCATTCCTGTAGCTGATAATATCCCTGGGTTTACCGCCAAAATATAAGCCATAGTCATAAAAGTTGTAATTCCTGCTACTACTTCTGTTTTAACATTTGTATTATGTTCTTTTAATTTAAAAAAAACTTTCCATTTTCTTCTCCTCCTATATAATTCCTATATCTTTTCTATAACAAATACCGTGAAATTTGACTTTATCTATATTATCATAGATATTTTTTTCTTGCTTCTTCCATATTATCTCCTAAAGATGTAATACTCATAACCCTTCCACCATTGGTAACTAAATTATCTCCATCATATTTAGTTCCATTATGAAATAAGATTATGGACTGATCTAACTGGTCTACCCCTGTAATAGGATATCCCTTTTTATACTCTCCTGGATATCCCTTAGATGTTACTAAAACTGTGACACAAGGTCTTTCATTCCATACTAAATCCTTTTCTTCTATAGTTCCATCTATAGATTTTTCCATTAATTCTACTAAATCACTTTTCAATCTAGGCATCAATACTTCTGTTTCTGGATCTCCAAATCTTACATTAAACTCTAAAACCTTAGGCTCTCCCTTTACAATCATTAAACCTATAAATAATATACCTGTGAAATTCAAACCATCCTTTTCTAATCCTAACTTTATACTATTTAATATATCCTTTTTTATCCTTAATTTAAGCTCTTCAGTAAACAATTTACTTGGAGAATAGCAGCCTACTCCTCCAGTGTTAGGCCCTAAATCATTTTCGAATATCTTCTTATAATCCTTAGCACTTTCCATGGGAACTATCTTACTACCAGATACAAAACAAAGTAAAGATGCTTCTATTCCATCTAAAAATTCTTCTATTACTACAGTATTTCCTTCAGAACCAAAAACTTTTTTTTATTTAGGATATCTTCAAGGATATCTATGGCCTCTTTTTCTGATTCACAAATAAATACTCCCTTTCCTAAACAAAGTCCATCTGCTTTTATAACCAATGGATAGGAAAAATCCTCTATTCCTTTTATTGCATCTTGAAAATTCGTAAAACTTTTATATTTAGCTGTAGGAACATTGTGCCTTTCCATGAATTTCTTTGAAAATTCCTTACTTCCCTCTAATTGGGCAGATTCTTTATTTGCTCCGAAGATTCTTAATCCCTTTTCTTTAAATCTATCTACTATACCTAAAACAAGGGGCTCTTCTGGTCCTACAATTGTTAAGTCTATCTTATTTTCCAGTGCAAAGGATAATAATCCTTCTATATCATTGGAAGCTATATCTATATTTTCTGCCAATTGAGCTGTACCTCCATTACCTGGAGCACAGTAAAGCTTGTTTACCTTTTTAGATTTGGCTATCTTCCAACATAATGCATGTTCCCTTCCACCACTACCTATGACTAAAACTTTCATAATTCCCCCCCTCCTGAATTAATGTTTAAAATGTCTAATACCAGTAAATATCATTGCCATATTATTTTTATTAGCTTCATCAATTACTTCTTGATCTCTTATGGAACCTCCTGGTTGAATTATAGCTTTTATCCCAGCTTTTGCTAATATCTCTATGGAATCTTTAAAAGGGAAAAATCCATCTGATGCCAATACACTACCTACTACCTTATCTCCTGCTCTTTCTATGGCATTTGCTACAGCCCAGACCCTGTTAACTTCTCCTAAGCCTATACCAATAGTAGCTTCATCTTTAGCAATAACTACACCATTAGAATTAATATTTTTTTTGCTGCCTTCCAAGCAAATAAAAGATCCTTCATTTCTTTTTCCGTTGGCACTCTATTGGTTATAATGTCCATATCTTCAAGTAGTAACTTTGTATCCCTTTCTTGAATTAACATACCTCCTAATACCTTTTTCATATCAAATTCATTATATTCCTTGTTTTCTATATCCTCTATTTTATAAGTCGTATATTTTTCTTTTGAGTCAATATATCTAGAGCTTCATCTGTAAATGAAGGTGCTAAAACTACTTCAATAAATATACAATTTATCATTTCTGCTACTTCTTTATTTATTTCTCTATTTGATGCTATTATTCCACCAAATATAGATACTTTATCACATTCATATGCTTTAGTGTAGCTTCTTCTATGGTATCGCCACTACCTATTCCACAAGGATTAGAATGCTTTACAGCTACTATAGTTGGTCTGTCAAATTCTTTTAATACCTTTAATGCCCCATTGGAATCGTTGATATTATTGAAGGAAAGTTCCTTTCCATGGAGTTTTATACCATTTGATAATGTTCCAGATACTTTTTCTATTTCTTTATAAAAAGCTGCCCTTTGATGTGGATTTTCTCCATATCTTAAACTTTGCTCTTTCTTAAATGTAAGGGTTAATCTTTCTGGAAAATCTATATTCTCTAATTCATTAAAATAATTTGCAATTAAAGCGTCATAATATGCAGTGTAGTTGAAAACTTTAGCTGCTAAATATTGTTTAGTAGCTAAACTTAATCCTTGAGATTCCTTTAATTCCTTAATAATCCTATCATAATCCTTAGGATCCACTATTGTAGCTACAAATTTATAGTTTTAGCTGCAGCCCTAATCATAGATGGACCACCTATATCAATATTTTCAATTATTTCTTCCTGAGTTATATTAGGCTTTTGTACTGTTTCTTCAAAGGGATATAGATTGTTTACCACCATATCTATGGCATTTATATTTAACTTTTCTAAAGTTTTGACATGTTCTTCATTATCCCTTTTGTATAATAAACCACCATGGATATATGGGTTTAATGTTTTTACTCTGCCGTCCAATATTTCTGGAAAATTAGTAATATCTTCTACCTCTAGTACATCTATTCCTGCTTCTTTTAATGTTCTAGAAGTACCTCCTGTCGATATAATCTCCCATCCTAAATCTCTAAGGGATAATGCAAAATCCACAATTCCTTCCTTATCATAAACACTAATTAACGCCCTCTTCATCAAATCACCTCATATAATTTTGGTATTTCGTCCCTTAAGTATAATTCTATCTTGGCAAAACAACCTCACCGCTTGGCATAATAGCTTGTGCTCTATCTTTAGTACCTTCTCCTTTAAGGTATTCACATCGTCATCTTCCTCTACCTTTACTACTTCTTGCAGTATAATAGGACCAGTATCTGTACCTTCATCTACAAAATGTACTGTAGCTCCTGTATACTTACAGCCATAGTCTAATACTGCCTGATGAACTCTTTCTCCATAGTATCCATCTCCACAAAACTTGGGATTAAAGAAGGATGGATATTTATAATTCTATTTTTAAATGTTTTAATAAAATCCTCAGATAAAATCTTTAAGTATCCTGCTAAAACCACTAAATCAATTTGTCTTTTTATAAATTCTTCTATGAGTTTTAAATTATACTCCTCTGATGTGGCATATACTTTTGGGTCTAAATATAGGGTTTCTATGCCAGCTAATTTTCCCCTTATTAACCCATAGGCATCTTTTTTTATTTGACACTATTAGTTCAATTTTTCCATCTATATTGCCTTCGTTTATATTGTCGATTAATGCTTGAAGGTTTGTACCTCCACCAGAAATTAAAACTCCAATTTTTAGCATAATACTACACCTTCTGTACCTTTCTTAACTTCTCCTAAAATATAGAATTTTTCTTCCATATTTCTCAAATAAGTTTGAATTTCTTTTAACTCTTCTTTAGAAACTACTAATATCATTCCAACTCCCATATTGAAAGTTGAATACATTTCCTTAATATCAATATTTCCCCCCCATCTTTGTAAAAGTTCAAAGATTTTAGGTGTATCTATAAGGGAAGTATCTATATGAGCAGTTAATCCTTCTGGCAACATTCTAGGTATATTTTCATAAAAACCTCCACCTGTAATATGGCATATTCCCTTAATTTGATACTTTTCTACTAAATTATAAACTGGATTAGTATATATCCTAGTTGGCTTTAACAGTTCTTCTCCTATAGTCGTTCCTAATTCCTCAACAAAGGTATCTGTCTTCAAATTTTGCTTTTCAAAGACTATTTTTCTAACTAAAGAATATCCATTACTATGAATACCACTTGAAGGCAGTCCTATAATATAGTCCCCTTCCTCTATACTCTCTCCAGTTATGATTTTGGATTTTCTACTACTCCTACACAAAATCCTGCAATATCATATTCATCTTCTTTGTAAAATCCTGGCATCTCAGCTGTTTCTCCACCAATTAAAGCACATCCTGCCTTTATGCATCCATTGGATACCCCCCCTTCTACTATATTTGCCATCTTTTCTGGAACTAATTTCCCAGTTGCAATATAGTCTAAGAAAAACAATGGCTTTGCTCCTTGGCATAAAATATCATTTGCACACATGGCTACACAATCTTCTCCTATGGTATGATGTTTATCCATCATAAAGGCTATTCTCAACTTAGTTCCTACACCATCAGTACCTGATACTAATACTGGCTCCTTATATTTTTTTAGTATCTAATTGAAATAATCCTGCAAAACCACCTATATCTGATAATACACCTAGAGTATGGGTCTTTTGGATTAGTCCTTTTATCAATTTAACTTGTTTATAACCTGCTTCCTTGTCAACACCAGCATCTTTATACGTTAGAGACATATCTTACCTCCATATTAGTTATAATTCACAATTCACAGTGCACAGTGAAATGTTTATTATCTATTATTTTATTCTTTCAATAGGGTATTCTCCAGTAAAACATCCTTTACAAAATCCGTTATTCTCCCCCCCTGCTGCATTTAATAATCCTTGTAAAGATACAAAAGCTAGAGAATCTGCTCCTATTATCTTAGTGATTTCTTCAATGCTTAAATTTGCAGCTATTAAATTTTCTTCATTAGGCGTATCCATTCCTAAATAACAAGTCTTTATTACAGGAGGGGAGCTAATTCTTACATGGACTTCCTTAGCCCCCCCTGCCTTTTTTTTAACATTTCCACAGTTCTTTTAATAGTAGTCCCTCTGATAATAGAATCATCTACTAAAATAACTCTTTTTCCTTCTATATTTTCCTTTAGCACATTTAATTTTATCTTTACACCTTGTTCTCTTAATTCCTGAGTTGGTTGAATAAAAGTTCTTCCTACATATCTATTTTAATAATTCCCTCTGCATATGGTATCCCTGATTCCTCTGCATATCCGATGGCTGCTACAATACCAGAGTCTGGAGCCCCCCCTATAACTATATCTCCATCTACTGATGTTTCTCTAGCTAGTATCCTTCCAGTTTCTATTCTTGTAAGATAAATACTTCTTCCATCCACTTTGCTATCAGGTCTTGCAAAATAAATAGATTCAAATAAACACAATCTTCTATTCATAGACTTTTGAAATATACTTTTAGTTCCATTTTCATCAATTATGATTATTTCTCCAGGTTTAATATCTCTAACAAACTCAGCCCCCATAGTATCAAAAGCACAAGTTTCTGAAGCAAGTACATAATCATCTCCAAATTTCCCTAGGGATAAAGGTTTAATTCCAAAGGGATCCCTTGCTCCTATTAATCCATCCCTTGTCATTATTATCAATGTATATGAACCAACTATATCACTCAGAGCCTTAATAATTGCTTGTTCTACACTATCTCTATGGTATCTTGCAATTAAATTAGCTATGACTTCAGCATCTAAATCTGATTGAAAATAGCTCCATTATCTTCTAACTCATTTCTTAAATCTGAAAAGTTAACTATACTGCCATCATGAACTAAAGCCAATGCTCCTCTTCTATAACCCACTACTAAAGGTTCAGCGTTTTTAACATCCCTTCCCTCATCTGAAAAGGCATATCTTACTTGCCCAATGGCAATATTTCCCATTAGCCTGTCCATAATATCCTTGGGAAATACTTCATGGACTAATCCTAAATCTTTAAAATAATCTATAAATCCGTTATTATTTACTGCAATACCTGAGCTCACTTGACCTCTATGTTGAAGTCCATATAATCCATAATAAATTACTTGAGATACATGATTTTTTTTCTTTACTATAAATACCTGCAATACCACTCAAGAATGAGCCCTCCTTATTCAGATTTTAAATCTTGATTCATTTTTTTCAACATCCTGAGCTAATTCTACTTTATATTCTTTAAATTTATTTCTTAGTTCTGGATATTTAACTGATAATATTTGTACAGCTAATAATCCAGCATTTTCTCCCCCATCAATTGCTACAGTTGCCACTGGTACACCCTTAGGCATTTGTACTACTGATAATAATGAATCTAATCCATCCATTGTAGAAGATTTAGCAGGAATCCCTATTACAGGTAAGGGGGGGTGATTCCAGCAAGGACCCCTGCTAAATGTGCAGCTTTACCAGCTATTGCTACAATTACTTCTATACCATTTTCCTCTGCTTTTCTGCAAAATCTACTGCTATATAAGGAGTTCTATGGGCAGATATTACCTTTAATTCATATTCAACACCAAATTTTTCTAATATGCTTATTGTCTTATCAGCTATTTTTTTATCTGAAATACTTCCCATAACTATACTTACTTTCATATAAAAATCCTCCTAACCAAAGTATTTAATACCTGACTCAAATATCTTATGTTGTCCTTTTATATCAATGTTCTTATATAAATCCTCACTTATTCTATCTATGGAAGATACAGTTCCTAATACTTTACCATCTGGACTAGTTAAGGATTCAATATCTAATACAGAACCTGTTGGATTGAAATTCTTATATTGAGTTGCGATTTGCCCAGTCTTAATAATTTCCTCTTCATTAACTAATATTATCCTACCTTCCATTGTAGCTAAAGGTACTGTATATATCTCTCCTACATTCATATTGTTCATCCAAGGTGATAAATTAGACTTCACTTCAATATCTACCATAGTTGAAATAAATTGTCCTCCTATATTGTGAAGGATGTATGGAGAATTTTCATCTATATCTGATACTTCACCATTGGCTATAAGTCCTGATTTTATTAATCCTTGGAATCCATTACCTACTCCTAATATTAATCCATCTCTTAATTTTAGATGTTTATTTATTTCTTCCTTAATATATGGATTATCAAGTATTAATTTTATTAACTTTCCACCAGTTTCAGGTTCATTTCCCAATGTAGCACCATGAGGGAAAGCAATAATTTGAGATTCTTTTATTTTTTTTAGCTAATTCTTTATAGGATTCTAAAATGCAATCCCTATTTAAAGACTTAAATACAAAAGTTTCAACTTTTCCTCCAGCTTTTTCAAAGGCTTCAGCCATAGTATATTCTCCATGGGTTCCTGTGAATATAGGTATTAAAACTTTAGGCTTTGCTATGGAAGTTTTTTTAGAAATTATATCCCCCCCTTTTCTATAACTAATATCTTTTCCCTCTAAGTTGTTTTCTATTATAGGGAATACATCATCTAAAGGACTTTCCCAAATCTTAATTAATTCATCCATAGAGATTATTTCATCTTTTATATAAAGCTTTTCTTCTTCTATAGTTCTACCTAGTAATTTAAAATCTATACCATAAAACAATTCATCTATATTTATATCCTTAGGTATTTCTAAGATTATAGATCCAAACATTGGAGTAAATAGCTGCTTTTCATCTATATTGCCAAATTTAAATCCAATTTTATTTCCAAAACTCATTTCAGAAATAGCCCTAGCTATTCCTCCATATTTAATACTTTGAGCTGACAATATTATATGCTTATCTGCCAACTGTTTGATTTTTTTATAATTAGACTTTAATTGTTGAAAATCTATTAATCCTTTGTCATCTATATCTAATGGTAATAATACTACATTACTACCTATCTCTTTAAATTCATTAGATATAATATTGTCCACATTTTCAGAAACTACTGCAAAACTTATTAAAGTTGGTGGAACATGTATATCTTCAAAAGTACCACTCATACTATCCTTTCCACCTATACTAGGAATATCTAATTCTTTTTGAACTTTATATGCTCCTAATAAGGCTGATAGAGGTTTACCCCCCCATTTTATTTCATCTTCTCCTAGTCTTTCAAAATATTCTTGAAAAGTAAGTCTTACTTTAGTATAATCTCCACCTAATGCCACTACCTTTGCTATGGATTCTATTACTGCATAGTATCCACCATGAAATGGACTCCATTTAGAAATCTTAGGCTCATAACCATAGGTCATTATGGAACAAGTTTTGGTATTACCACCTAATACTGGTATCTTAGCTACCATACCTTCACTTGGACTTAATCTATATTTTCCGCCATAAGGCATAAGTAGAGTACCACCACCTACGGTGTTATCAAAGTTTTCGACTAATCCTTTTTGACTACCAATGTTTAAATCCTTCATCAACTCTATTAAGTTATCCTTTATAGAAGTATTTTTAAATTTAGATGGTACTTCCTTTAGATAGTTGTTTTCTGAAGGCTGTTCTATTTGAGCTTTTATATTTTTTTTCTTATTCCATTAGTATCTAAAAATTCTCTGCTTACATTTACTATTTCATGGTCTTTCCAAAACATCCTAAGGACCTTTTCTTCTGTTACTCTAGCTACTACAGTTGCTTCTAAGTCTTCTTCTTCAACTTCCTTCATAAATAAATCTAGATTTTCCTTATCTATAACCACTGCCATTCTCTCTTGGGACTCAGAGAGTGCAATTTCTGTACCATCTAATCCTGGATATTTTAAAGGAACTTTGTCTAACTCAATAATCAATCCATCTGCCAATTCTCCTATGGCAACTCCTACTCCACCTGCTCCAAAGTCATTACATACTTTAATCATTTTAGATACTTTTTCTTTCCTAAAAAGACGTACTATTTTTCTTTCTAATGCAGGATTCCCTTTTTGTACCTCTGCACCACTGGTGTGTAAGGATTCTTCCGTATGTTTTTTTTGATGAACCTACTGCCCCCCCACCTAGTCCATCTCTACCTGTTTTCCACCTACTAAGATTACTAAATCTCCTGATTCTGATTTACCTCTATAGACCCAATCCTTTGGTGCCGCTGCTACCAATGCTCCACATTCTAATCTTTTAGCTAAGAAACCTTCGTCATAAATTTCTTTTACATATCCTGTAGCTGCTCCTATTTCATTTCCATAGGAACTATATCCTTCCATAGCTGTTTGAGTTATCTTCCTTTGAGGTAATTTCCCAGGTAATGTATCTTCAAAGGCTTGTCTAGGATCTGCTGCTCCTGTAATTCTCATAGCCTGATATACAAAGGACCTTCCTGATAATGGATCCCTAATGGCTCCACCTAAGCAAGTAGCTGCTCCTCCAAAGGGTTCCATTTCTGTAGGATGATTGTGAGTCTCATTTTTAAACATTAGTAACCATTTTTCAGTTTTCCCATATATATCCACATCAATTTCTATACTGGCAGCATTTACTTCTTCTGATTCTTCTTTATCTTCTAATAAACCTTTTTTTCTTTATTTCTTTCATATTTATTGTAGCTAAATCCATTAAACAAATAGCTTTTTCTCTATCTCCATAGACAAATTTCCTAGAAGAAAGATATTCTTTAATTGTTTCTTCAAATACTTCCTTATATTTTCCTTCATGGATTTTTATATCTAATATTTCTGTCATAAAAGTTGTATGTCTACAATGGTCAGACCAATAGGTATCTATTAATTTAATTTCTGTTATGGTAGGATTTCTTTTTTTTCACCTTTAAAATATTTTTGGCAATACATTAAATCTTCCATATCCATGCCTATTCCATATTTAGATTTAAAGCTTTCCATTTCTTCTAAGGTAAAGTCTATGAAAGCATCTATTGTTTCAACCTTTTTCCATTATCTATCTCTTTATCATACGTAAAACTGTCCATAGGGATTTCTTTCATTTCTATTGGATTTATATAATAGGATTTTATCTTTGCTAATTCTTCTTTGTTTATATTTTTAAGGATTATTATCTTGGAATGTAAAACTTCTATTTCTTTATCTAGGATAAAATCTTTAATTAAAGTTTTTGTGGAATCTTCCCTTTGATTAAATTGTCCCTTTAGATATTCAACTCTAAAGGCTTTTTCATCATCTTCCATTGGAAGCTTTTCGTAATATAAGTCAATTCTAGGCTCATATAAGATTTTTTTTCTACAATTTGTTCTGTATCTTCAATATTTGTATTTATAAGATCATATACATTTACAACTCGTACATCCATTAAACTATCAGTACCTAAATATTCTTTGAACTCCTTGTATAATCTTTCTCCTTCAATATTGAATTCTTTCTTTTTCTCTATAAAAATTCTTTTGTAATCCAAAATAATTCCTCCTCAAAAAAAATAAAATTAGCCCAATCAGGCAGGTTAAAGCGAAACCTACCCGACTGGGCTTTTATCCCTTCGGTGTAATACTAAATAAATCAGTATCTGTACCGCTCGGTCCTGCAAGAATCATCTCCGGAACCCTAGGTACACTTCCGCTCATAGCTAAATGATTTTCGGTCATTTGTAGAAACTTTCCATCCATATTATGGAAAATATATGAGCTTTATCACTTATTTATATTTACAATCTAATATTAACAATACTAGGGATATATGTCAAGTAATCTTTTTTTAAATAATTATTATTGTTGT
>JMBV01000314.1_pt1 | contig 16682 bp, 27 predicted proteins | sample 616531 | NCBI WGS metagenome assembly JMBV01 (sample SAMN02727904, study PRJNA239997) | anaerobic digester metagenome | biome: anaerobic digester; isolation source: mesophilic anaerobic digester inoculated with municipal waste water sludge... | place: Germany: Bielefeld University, CeBiTec ... | reverse complement strand
CGGATTGTGGATGTGGGCGTGCCGCGGAATTGGCGGTGGGCGCGGGTGGTTATGCCCTGGGCTTGAGCCGCAGTGGCTGGAAAGGGAGCGGGAAGCGCTGGCAGAAGTGATCGGCCAATCCGATCTGGTTATTCTTTCCGCCCTAGTCCCGGGCAGAGAGGCGCCAATTCTGCTCACTCGGGATATGGTGAAAACGATGCGGCCCGGTTCACAAGTTGTGGATATTTCCATTGACCAAGGGGGCAACTGTGCTTTGACCGAGGCCGGTGCGGTGGTGGAAAGATACGGTGTTACGATTGACGGCACCAAAAACATTCCGGGCACCATGCCCACCAGCTCCACCGCCATGTTTTCTAAAAATGTCTTGCATTTCGTCAATAATCTGGTTCAAGATGGGAAGTTTGTCTTCGACGTGGCTGACCAGATCATTAAGGATACTTTGGTTACCAAAGGCGGCGAGATTGTACACGCCGGTGCTTTAGAAGCGATGATTCAGAGAGGTGAAACCTGATGAAAGAATTAGTGTTACTGCTGATCTTTGCGGCCGCGGGCCTGCTGGGCTATAAGTTGATCAACGAAGTGCCCAGCTTGCTGCACACTCCGCTCATGTCGGGCGTGACTGTGCTGGGAGCCCTGGTTACAACCGCCTTGGCGGTGACTTTGGGCAGCCGTTTGGCGGGATTTGCCGCGCTAGTGCTGGCCATGATCAACGTGGTGGCGGGTTTTTTTGGTTACGGATCGCATGCTGAAAATGTTTAAAAGCGGGAAGGGGGGGGCTTTTGATGCTCGTTTTGCAGCTTTTATTCATTGTCGGTTTTATCTACGGCATTCGCCTTATGGGTTCGCCCCCCCAAACGGGCGGTGGCGGGCAATCGGATTGGCGCCTGTTCAATGCTGGGGGCAATTTTGCTCACTCTAATAGGCGAGGGAATCCTAACGGTGCCCCCCCTGTTGTGGGCAGGGCTGGCGCTCGGTTCCGCCGTGGGGGGGTTTGGCTGGCCCGACGGGTGCTCATGATTCAAATGCCGCAGATGGTCGCGCTCTTAAACGGCTTGGGTGGCGGGGCATCGGCGTTGGTTGCTTTAGTGGTGGCTGCTCACACGCCCGCGCTGACGCCATTTAGCCGGTTCGCAACGGGGCTGGCGGTAATTGTGGGCGGTATTACCTTGAGCGGCAGCCTGGTTGCGGCCGCGAAACTCCACGGACGCCTGCCCCCCCAGAGGCCCTTCCATTTGCGCTTGCATAATCTTTACCTGTGGGGGACAGGCGCAGCCGTGCTAGCGGCTTGGGCCGCTTCGAGCCTGGCCTTTGGGCCCCCCCCTGCTTGCGGGCTTGGCTTTGGCCGCGGCATCTTTGGCCTTCGGGGGGGCCCTGTTTACAATCAGGGTTGGGGGGGCGCGGATATGCCCATTACCATTTCCCTTTTAAATTCTTTGTCTGGGGGGGTAGCGGGGGGGGCAGTTGCCGGTTTCCCCCCCTGGCTAATCTGCTTTTGGTGGCGGTAGGTGCTGTAGTGGGCGCCTCGGGCTTGATTTTGACTCAAATTATGTGCCGGGCCATGAATCGGAGCCTGTGGCAGATTCTGCTGGGCAGGACAACGGTCGCGGTCAAGACCACCCCCCCTTCCATGGCAGTTTTAAGCGAGCCCAAGAGCCAAGAATGGCAGGAAAGCTTGGGCACCGCGCAGAGGATAGCGATTATCCCCGGTTACGGCCTGGCGCTGGCACAAGCGCAGCTTTCGGTCAAGCAGCTTGCAGATGAACTGCAGGCGCTGGGCCGCGAAGTCAGATTCGGCATCCATCCGGTCGCGGGCCGCATGCCGGGGGGGCATATGAATGTCCTATTGGCGGAGGCGGATGTTGATTACGGGCAGCTTTACGATTTGGAGGAGATTAATGACTATTTGCAGACGGCCGATTTGGCCATTGTGATCGGGGGGGCCAATGACGTGGTCAATCCGGCCGCGATCGAATTGGCGGGCACGCCCATTTACGGTATGCCCATCATCAGGGCCGATTTGGCCCAACGCGTTTTAATCTGCAATTATGACACTAAAGCGGGTTATGCGGGAGTTGATAACAGCCTGTACGGCATGGATCATGTCCACCTTCTTTTAGGCGACGCTAAAGAAAGCCTGGAGAAAATCCGGGCAGTGCTGGCGGAAAGACCGCCCGCCGTTACCGTAAAAGAGGAGCGGGCCTTGCAGCCGGCCGCTCTTTTGGCGCAAGCGCGGCGCGTGGTTATTGTGCCCGGTTACGGTCTGGCTTTAGCCCGAGCCCAAGGCCATGTCAAGCGTTTAGTCGAGGTTTTGCAGGCGAAGGGGGGGATCTTGGTGCAGATCGCCATTCACCCCGTTGCGGGGGGGCGCATGCCCGGGCATATGCACGTACTTCTGGCTGAAGCCGATCTGCCCTACGAATTGATGTACGAGATGGATTCGATTAACGACCAGTTCTCCGCAGTTGACGTGGCCCTAGTTGTGGGCGCCAACGATGTGATCAATCCTGCGGCCAATACCCATGCGGGGGGGACGCCCATTTACGGCATGCCCATCCTGCAGGTGGAACGGGCGCGCCACGTTCTCATTTACAACTTAGACCGTTCGCCGGGCTATGCGGGTGTGCCCAATACGCTGTATGATGCACCTAACTGTATTCTTACCCCCGGTGATGCCGCGGCCACTCTTGCAGCGCTGATTCAATCACTACGCGCCGCCGCCTAATTAAAACGCCCCGTTAATTGACAAATTGCTCCAATATTGGGTAAAATAGTCACAAGGAGTGCACGGCGGGGGGGTAAACGCAATGAAAGTGCTGGGTCGTACGGCGGTGCCCGGGGGGGATAAGGCCATTTCCCACAGGGCCCTGATTATCAGCGGTATCAGCAGAGGGCCGTCCGTTATTTACGGCTTAAACGAGGGTTCGGACTGCTGCTGCACTGCGCGCTGCCTGGCGGAGTTAGGTGTTTCGATCCGCAAAAAAAAGGCAGCGGCTGGTATGTGGGGGGGCCGCGGTTTTGATTTGGAAAAGACGGAAGATGTACTTTTTTTGCAATGACTCCGGTGCTACTTTGCGCATGCTGGCGGGGGTTTTGGCCGGCCAAGATTTCCTGAGTTTCCTGGACGGCGGCCCATCTGTGCGCAGCAGGCCCATGGGGGGCGATCATTGAACCTCTGCGGCTGATGGGGGCTGACCTGTTCGGGGCGGCGGGCAGCAATTTAGCGCCGCTCAGTATCCGCGGCGGCAAACTAACGGGTATTAGGTATGAACTACCCGTGCCCAATGCCCAGATTAAATCGGCTGTCCTTTTAGCCGGCCTGCAGGCAGAAGGGACGACCACAATTATTGAGCCTATCCCCTGCAGAGATCATACTGAACGCCTGCTGGCCCAATACGGGGCCCAATTGACTCTCCATCCGGGGGCGATTCACCTAACCGGCGGCAGCGAACTTGCGGGGGGGCGCTCTATGCGTATTCCCGGTGACATTTCGGCGGCCGCCTTTTTAATTGGCGCCGCGGTCGTTTTGCCCGGTTCGGAGCTGGTTGTAGAAAATGTGGGGGGGCTCAACCCTTCCCGCTTAGGCTTTCTTGATGTATTGGGGGGGCAAATGGGCGCCTTGGTTGAAATTGTTAATGTGGAGGATCTGGACGGCGAACCCTACGGGACAATCGTGGCACGCAGCGCGCAATTGGGCGCGGCCACAGTTGAGGGGGGGCCGTTATTCCCCGCCTTTTTGACGAGATTCCCGTTTTAGCGGTGGTGGCAACCCAGGCGGAAGGCACCACTATTATTCGGGACGCGGGGGGGAATTGAGGCATACAAAATCGGACCGCCTGGCGAACGTGGCCCGCGAGCTAAATAAAATTGGCGCCCGGATCACCGAACTGCCCAACGGCTTAGAAATCAGCGGCCCCCCCACTAAGTTGGGCGCGGGCCGCTTGGAAAATTACGGTGACCACCGCCTGGCCCTGGCCTGGGAAGTGGCCTCAGTGCTCAGCGGCGGCCTGGCCAAGACTGAGGCGGGGGGACTGCACGATCGTTCTTTCCCCCCCGGTTTTGAACGTACCTGGCGCGGGCTATTAGTGGGGTGAAGCAATGCAATTTTATGCGGTTGTGGGCCATCCTTTACAACACACACTTTCACCGGCCCTGCATAGGCTGGTTTTCAGGCTTGGGGGGGCTGGAAGGGGGGGCCTATCTGCCCTGGGAGGTCCTTCGCCCGGAACTGCCCGCGGCTGTGCAGATGTTCCGGCGCAACCTGGCCGGTTTTAACGTGACCGCCCCCCTACAAAAAAAGAGATTGTCCCCCATTTGGGCCGCCTTGATTTGAGTGCCGAAATTTTTGGCGCAGTAAACACCGTTAAAAACGAAGCGGGCCGTCTAATCGGGTATAATACGGATGGGGAAGGGTTTATGCGCGGTTTGCACCACGCCGCTTATAATGCCGCAAAAAAACATGTGCTCTTAATCGGCGCGGGGGGCGCGGCCCAGACCGTTGCTTTAGAATTGGCCCGCTTAGGCTGTGTTCTCACCCTGGCTAACCGGGAAGTGGAAAACGCCTACCGGCTCAAGCTGCTTGTGGAAAGTCGCTTTCCCACCGCTGATGCGGAGGTCTGCAGCTTGGAGCGCATCCCCCCCAAGCAAGACTATAAGGTGATCATTAATGCTACACCGGTGGGAATGGGTGCTTTAGAGGGCCGTTCACCTCTGGCTCGGGAATTTCTGGCCGGCGCGGAACTTGTCTACGATTTAATTTATAACCCACCCCCCCAAAGCAAACTGCTGCAGCAGGCGGCACAGGCGGGATGCTTGACAATTAACGGCCTGGCCATGCTGGCTTACCAGGGGGGGCTGCGTGCCCAGGAGATCTGGCAGGGGGGGCGCCGGGCGGCGCCCGAATTGGAAGCAAACATTATGGCCGCGATGGCCAAGGAGGTTGTGCGGTGAACAGCGCAGCAAATAAAGTGTTGGTGCTTCACGGCCCCAATTTGAACCTACTGGGCCGGCGGGAGCGGGAGATTTACGGAGACGTGACGCTTGATCAGATCAACGAAGAGATTGCGGCCTTAGGTGCCCAGTTGGGTATTGAGGTCGGTTTTGCCCAATCGAACAGAGAAGGGGGGTGCTCATCGAACAGATCCACCAAGCGGCGGGTGTTTATGAGTGGCTGATCTTCAACCGGGGGGGCATTCGGCCATTACAGCTATGCTCTGCGGGATGCTTTAGCGGCGGTGCAGATTCCCACCATTGAGGTCCATTTAAGCAATATTCACGCCAGGGAAGAGTTCCGCCGCCAATCGGTGCTGGCCCCTGTCTGCCGCGGGCAGATCAGCGGTTTCGGCATCCGCTCCTACCTTCTGGCGCTCTACGCCATCTTTGAGCTGCGGGGCATGGACTAGTGCCGCGCAGCATCGTCTTGGTGGGTTTTATGGGCACGGGCAAGACAGTTGTAGGCCGCGAGCTGGCGCGACTTTTAAACCGGCCCTTCGTCGATGTGGATGAGCTTTTACAGCAGCAAGTGGGGGGATGCCCATCGGGGGGGAGTTTTTTGCCGCCGAGGGCGAAGGTGCCTTTCGCAAGTTGGAAAAACAGGCGATCGGCGCCCTGGCCCGGCAAGGCAATCTGGTTGTGGCCACGGGCGGGGGGGTGCGGTTTTGGACCGGGACAATGTGGCCGCCCTGCAAAAAAACGGGATCTTGATTCTTTTGACGGCTGAGCCCGAAACGATCGCCCGGCGTTTGGCGGGCGATACAACCAGGCCCCCCCTCTTGGGCCCGCAGCCGTGCTTGAATAGGCTCAAACAGCTTTTACGGGCCAGGGCAGGCGCTTACCGTGCCGCCGCGCAGTACACCGTGGCCACGGACGATCTAGACCCTGGAGAAGCAGCGAAAAAAATTATGAACCTTCTATCGCGGAATTAAATAGCGCCCAATCGAACGGGGGGGCTTTTTTTCTTTTGCCATGATTTCAGTTCTTTAGGCAGGATTTCGTTTGCAGTGCTGCGAAGTTTAGCAGCAAGAACCGCTTCAGCGGAGAAAGGGGCGACTCAATGCAGCTGCAATTTTGGGGGCGGCGGAAACAACGAGCGGCTCCTCTTATTTGCTTTCATTTGCTCAATACCAGATTCTAATCGATTGCGGCCTGTTTCAAGGGCCGGAAGAATTAAAACAGCGCAATTACGGTGATTTTCCCTATGCACCGGCGGACATCGATGCGGTGATCTTGACCCATGCCCACATTGACCACAGCGGGCTTTTGCCCAAATTGGTTAAGGAAGGGTTTCAAGGGCCCATCTATGCCACTGCGGTCACAGCCGACCTGTGCCGGATCATGCTGGCCGATTCGGGCCATATCCAGGAGAGCGAGGTGGAGCGAAAAACCGCAAGCTGCGCCGGCAGGGCAAACCGCTTTTAACACCCATTTATACCGTTGCCAATGCGCAAGCTGCGCTGGGGGCAGTTCAAACGGATGGTTTATGACGAAGAGGTTACTGTGCTGCCCGGCTTAAGGTTGAGGCTGCGTGATGCGGGCCATATTCTGGGGGGGCCGCCATTGTGGAATTGTGGGTTACGGAAGGGGGGGAAGAAACGAGCAAGTTTGTCTTCTCAGGCGATCTGGGCGGCCTCGGGCAGCCCATTATCCGGGATCCCACCTTTGTTTCGGCGGCCGATTACCTGATCATCGAATCAACCTACGGTACCAGGCTGCACGAACACCGAGAGGGGGGGCGCCTTGAGCACTTGGCGCAAGTAGTAAACGCCACGCTGAGGCGGGGGGGCGGCAATTTGCTCATTCCCTCCTTTGCGGTGGGACGCACCCAGGATGTTTTGTACGGGCTCAGGATTTTGCAGGATCTGGGTAAAGTGCCTCCCCCCCTTACCGTTTACATTGACAGCCCGCTGGCCACCGCGGCCACCGAGGTGTACCAAAAACATGCTCAGGTCTTTGATTATGAAACCCGCTCCATGCTGCGGGAAGGCCGTTCGCCTTTTGAATTTCCCGGCCTGCATTATACTGAGAACGTGGGCGAATCGATCGCTTTAAACTCCATACCGGGGGGGAATAATCATCATCGCCGGCAGCGGCATGGCCGATGCGGGCCGCATCAAGCACCATTTAAAGCACAATTTGTGGCGCCCGGAGGCAAGTGTGCTCCTCGTCGGTTACCAGGCTGTGGGCACCTTAGGACGGCGCCTGCAGGATCGGGCGGAGGAAGTGCGCATCCACGGCGAACAAATCAAAGTGAAAGCGGAAATTGATACGATCAGCGGGTTTTCGGCCCATGCGGACCAGGAGGCGCTCTTGGCTGGCTGAGGCGTTTTCGGCATTTGGGCCGAGTGTTTGTTACCCATGGCGAAGCGGAGAGCGCCCATGGTTTGCCGAAATCATTCGCCGCGAATTGGAGGTGCCGGTTGTTGTGCCCAAACTGGATGAAACCTTCACCCTGCGGGGGAAAGAGGTGCGCAGCACCTGGGAAGAGGATTTCCAAGCACTCCATGTGGAGGAGAATTTCGCCGGCGTGCTGCAGGCGGCCGTAGGGGCCGATGTGCGGCTGCGGGCCAGTTACGGTTATGCTCAGCGGCGCTACAAGATCAAAAACACATTTTTCACTGCCTTCAACTTAGGCTCCGGGCGGGACTTCTTTGCCGAGGCCGCACTGCGGCGCCTGGCCGAGCGAGGTGCAATCGATGGATCCCAAATTAACCCCGAGGCCGATCCCTCCGAGGTTTTGGAAGAATTGACGGGCAAGCGCACCTGGCGGGTTGTGAGCGAAGAAGTCTTGGTTCCGGCCGAATTGAGCCAAACGGCCTATTACTACCTTGATCAGCTGCCCGCCCGTGCCGCCAGCGGCTATACCTTTACGAACGCGGGGGGGCGGCGGTGGAAAATGTCTATGCCATCTTAAAAGCGGGCCTGGAGCCCCAACTTTTCTCCACCGTGCACGATCTGCACCGTTTTTGGCTCACCCTGCAGGACGGGAAATTTCTCAGCGCAGACGGTACGGCCGCACTTTTGGCCCGCTATGCCGCACAAGAGGGTTGGTATGAGATTTGCGGCACCGCCCCGGGGGGGGCCCGCTTTATGTTAGCGGCACATCCGGGCAGCCGGGCCTGCTGGTTCTGCTCAGCAACGGGGGGGAAGAAGGGGGGGTAGAAAGCGTCTACCGGCAGCTGCTGCAGGCACAGGGGGGGAGTGTGATGGGTATTGTCCGCCTCGGCAATGATTGGGATCAAATTATTGGAGGCGAATTCAAGCGGGATTATTACCGGCAATTGCGCCGCTTTCTGCTGGAAGAATACAGCACAAAGACAATTTATCCGGATCAATGGGATATTTTCGCCGCACTGCGCGGTACATCCTACCGCGATTGTAAGGTCGTCATTTTAGGCCAGGACCCCTACCACGGCCCGCGGCAAGCGCACGGCTTGGCTTTTCGGTGCAGCCCGGGGGGGTGCCCAGCCCTCCATCATTGAGGAACATCTTTAAAGAACTGGCCCATGATTTAGGCTTCCATCCCGATCACGGCTGCCTCGGTATTGGGCCAAACAGGGTGTGCTGCTTTTAAATACGGTACTCACGGTGCGGGCGGGGGGGCAGGCCGGTTCGCATCGCGGCCGGGGGGCTGGGAAGAGTTTACGAACGCGGTGATCACAAGGCTTAACGCTAAAGAGCGGCCCATCGTGTTTTACTCTGGGGCAGGCAGGCTCAGAGCAAACAGGCTCTGCTGTCTAACGGCCGCCATTTGGTGCTGCAGGCGGCGCATCCCAGCCCGCTTTCTGCAAGCAGGGGGGGTTTTTCGGTTGCGGTCATTTTTCCAAAGCGAATTCATTTTTAGAAGGGGGGGCCGGGTATGAGCCATAGACTGGCAGCTCCCCCGATTAACGCAGGGCGGGCCGGGCAGGGGGGGGCACGGCTTAAAGGAGTGAAAGGTGTGCAGAAACGCGTTTTAGGAAAGACAGGGGGGGAGGAAGTTTCACTTTTAGGTTTTGGCTGCATGCGCCTACCCACTTTGCCCGGGGGGGGCGAAGTGGATGAGTCGGAAGCGGTGAGGATTATCCGCCACGGCATTGAGCGCGGAATTAATTATGTCGATACTGCCTACAACTATCATGGGGGGGCCGCAGCGAGGTGGTTTTAGGCCGGGCGCTGCGCGATGGCTACCGTGATCGGGTCTTTATCGCTGATAAACTTCCCGTGTGGGCCTTGAAATCGGCCGAGGACTGCCGGCGCATCTTTCAGGAGCAGCTGGAGCGCTTAGGGGTGGAACAAATTGACTTTTACCTACTGCATACGCTGAACAGGGAGTTTTGGCATCAGGCGAAAAATTTAAAGCGCCGGAATTCTTGGCGGAAGCCCGAGAACAAGGCTGATTAAGCATGTGGGATTTTCTTTCCACGATGATTTGGATGCTTTCCGGGAGATTGTGCGCGGTTATGATTGGGAATTCTGCCAGATCCAGTACAATTACATGGACGAAGAATATCAGGCGGGCCGGGCGGGGGGGCTTGAATTTGCCGCGGCCCGGGGGGGCTTGGGTGTAATTATCATGGAGCCGCTGCGGGGGGGCGGCCGGCTGGTGAAAAACATTCCGGGCGAAGTGGAGCAGATCTTCGCAGCAGCGCCGCAAAAAGGACGCCCGCGGCTTGGGCCTGCGCTGGGTGGCGGATCACCCGCACGTAAACCTAATCTTAAGCGGTATGGGGGCACTGCACGAAGTTGAGGAGAATTTAGCCACACTCAGCACTGCCCGGCCCAATTCGCTCAGCGCTGGGGAGCGAGAAGTAATTGCTCAAGCTAGGGATGCCTTCCGAGAGCGCATAGAAATTATGTGCACGGACTGCCGCTACTGCCTACCCTGCCCGGAAGGGGGTGGCCATACCTGAGGTGTTTACTATCTTTAATGATGCCAGTATTTATAACAGCCATGCTTCCATACGCTGGCAGTACGAGAATTTGATCAAAAAGGGCCAAGACGGGGGGGGCGCTGCGCCGCCTGCGGCCAATGTGAAGAGGTCTGCCCACAGCAGCTGGATATTATCGCGACTTTAGAGCGGGCTCATAAAGCCTTTGTCTGAGGCGCGGGTTTTTTTTAGCGGCACGCCCGCCTTGATCAGGCTGCGGTATAAGGCCAGGGTCAGGGCGCTGTCCATCAGGTGGTGGAATACCGTGCCCAGGCCGATTACTACCACGGATTGGTAAAAATCAAAGCCGAAAGGCATCGTAATCAAAGCCTCGCCCAAAGCGTGGATCGGTAGGACAAGCAAGAGCACCTGCCATAGTTTAAGGCCTTTGCGGTAGCCCAAGGCACCGGCTACGCCAAAGAAAACGTGAATAAAGGCGCGGGCTGCAATGATGGGCCCTAAGGTGAGCAGAAAGCCCAGGCTGGAGCCTAACCCCCCCACCAAGGCGGCTACCCAGGGGGGGCTGATGGCCATGGCGAGCATGGAAGGGATGTGGCTGCCCAGTGTGGCCGAAAAGGGCGGCAGGGATATCTGCAGCCAGCCTTGGAAGGCCAAGGGAATGGCTAAGGCCACGGCGGTGAGCACCGCTCCGTACACTAATTCTTTCATGGTGAGGCGCATTCGATCACTCCTAATCTTACATGTGTATATACACCTGTATAATACACTACCGTGAAGTTTTTCGCAAGCATGGAGGAGGTGGTTTGAGCATGGCTCAAAAAAAACGGCGGTCCCGCCTTGTGCAGCTGTTAAAGGAGGCGGACGGGCCCCTAACCGGTTCGGATTTGAGCGGGCTTTTGGGTGTAACCAGGCAGATCATCGTGGGCGATGTGGCGGTGCTGCGCGCCCGGGGCGAACAGATTGTGGCCACTCCCAGGGGGGTTATCTGCTCTATCCGGCCTATGCCGCGGCTGTCAACCGCAGCACCTTGGCCGTGTGCCACGGCGGCGATCAGGCGTCGATTGCGGGCGAACTGAATTTAATTGTGGATTTGGGCGGCACTGTTGTGGATGTTACGGTCGAACACCCCCCCTGTACGGTGAACTTACGGGCAATCTGCAGATTAAAACACGGGCGGATGCGGCCCAATTTTTGAGTAAATTGGCCCAATTAGAAGCGGAACCTCTTTTAGTGCTGACAGGCGGTTACCATCTGCATACGGTAGAAGCACCTGACGGGGAGACGATCGACAAGATCCGGGCGGGGCTGCGCAGCGCGGGGTTCTTGGCAGAATAAGCGGGAAGGCTGGTGGCTGAAATGCTGATTATGGGTATTGCGGGGGCACTGGTTCGGGTAAAACAACATTTGCCCGGGCTTTAAGGCAGTTTTTTCCGGAGCAGGCGGTGATCATCACCCAGGACTCATATTATGTTTCTTATGCTGAATTAAGTTTCTCGGAACGGATAAAATCAATTACGACCATCCGGATGCGTTTGAAGACGCGCTTTTAATCGAACATTTAAAACAGCTGCGCCGGGGAGAGGGCATCGCAGTGCCCTTATATGATTTTTCCGCATATACTCGGGGGCGCGGAGGTGATTCGGGTTGAACCGGTGCCGATTGTGATTGTGGAGGGGGGGATCCTGGTTTTGGCAAATTCGGAGCTGCGGGAACAGTTCGATCTTAAGATTTACGTTGATAACGATCCCGACGTGCGCGTCCTGCGCCGCTTAGTCCGCGATGTGCAGGAGCGGGGGGGCAGGAGCCTCGATTCTGTCCACAGCCAGTATTTGGAAACGGTCAAACCCATGCACGAGGCTTATGTGGAACCGTCCAAGAAGTATGCCGATTTGATCGTCCCGGAAGGGGGGGCTTTAACACCGTTGCGTTAGAAACGGTTGCCGCCATGTTAAAGGAGTACCTGCGGGGGGGAAGGGGGGGTAGGGCAGTGGCCAATCTACCGATTGCGCTCTTTAATGGGATGGTTTGTACCAGCAACGGCTTATACCGCATTTCGGACTTAACGGGTGCCGAGGCGCGAGAATTAGTCGGGCGCTACGGTTATGTCTCTGCAGTGGGCCATGAGGCCAGTGCACAAGTGCTCTCGGATATTTAGGGCCCGGTGGAGATGAATCGCATTCAGTATGTGCAGGCAGTTGGCCAAAAGCGATCGCTTTGGTCTTGGAGATTCGCCCGGCGGAAGGGGAAGTATTAAGCGCAGCCGAAATGCGGGCGATTGGGTTTTGCTTGAAATTGATGGAACGACTTTATTAGGCAGGGGTGGCGGATTGAAGCGCAGCTTGATCAACTTGATATTAGTGGGCGGTGTGGCGGCTATTTCCACCTCCGCGGTTTTAATTCGCTTAGCCCAAGCGCAGCCCGCGGTGATTGCTTTTTACCGCCTGTTGTTCGCCACTCTGCTGCTGGCGCCGTGGGCGGTGAAGCAGAGCAGGCAGGTGAAATTGGCGAACCGCGATTTTTTTTGCCGCTTTGGCGGGGGGGGCACCTTTTTGGCCTTCCATTTTTTTGTTTTGGATGACGTCTTTAGAGCAGACTTCGGTTGCTTCTTCCGTTGTTTTAGTCACTACTCAGCCTTTATGGGTATTCTTGCTGTCCGTGCTGTTTCTCAAGGAAAAGCCCACGAGAGCCATGTGGGTGGGTTTGGCCCTGGCTCTCGCAGGCTCTATGGTGGTGGTTTTCACTCAGGCGGACGGAGGGCAATCGCGCCTGGCGGGAAATCTTCTGGCGGTGGCGGGGGGGCGATCATGATGGCCTGTTATTTCCTCGTAGGCCGCCGCCTCAGGCGCCGGCTGCCCCCCCTGGCGCTTTATTCCGCCTTGGTTTACGGCAGCAGCAGTATCGTTCTGGCCCTGTTTATTTTGGCCCGGGGAATTAGGCCCTGGGGGGGCTATGAGCCCACAACCTGGCTGATTTTCGCCTCTTTAGCTTTTATTCCCACCATCTTGGGCCATAACAGTTTGAATTGGGCTTTAAAGTACCTGCCGGCCACGATGGTCAGCGTGGTCATTTTAGGCGAGCCTTTAGGAGCCGGTCTGCTGGCGGCTTTGATTTTGCATGAAATCCCCGCCGGCTTGGAAATATTGGGCAGCCTGCTGACACTGGGCGGCATCTTTTGGTCTGGTGGGGGGGTGATCCGACCAGGAAAGGGCCTGAGTTAAATCAGGAAATCCAGCAGTGCTAAAGTTGTGGCAAAGGCCAATCCACTGATGGCGCTTTTTTTACGGGAGTGCTGACGGAAAAATTAAGCAGCAGCGTAAAAACGGTGAAATTATGCAGCCAGCGGCTGCCTACGGCCCACAGGCCAAGGGGGGGCGGCAGTTGGGGGGGCGAGGCCTTCAGCAACAGAACTAAAAGAGCCGAACCAAGCGCCGCGACCGCAACGTTTTGCATTTTTAATTTTTTTTGCCGCTGATGACGGCAAAGAGGATGAAGACCGCAGTTATAATCAGCCAGCTGAGAATCGGTTTTAGGGCGGGCATCTCTACCTCCTTTCTAAGGGGGGGAAGTGCCCGGATCCTGACCGGGCACTTTGGCGGGGGTACGCTTAGAAGAAACTTCCGGCCCAGGCGCCTAAAGCGCCCGAGACCATGTGCTTCAATCCGTCTGCCACATTCCATTCTTTGTAGTTTGTGGTAATCAGATACTGGATGCCGCCCACAGCGCCGCCAACCAGTATTTCCAAAAGGGCGCCGCCTTCAATTTCTTCCATTTCCGCTTCCGTCAGGGGGATGAGTTCGCGGCCAAAGGGGGAGTGTTCGGCCGCCAAACCCAGGGCGGAAAAGGCAAACAAGAGGGTCACAATGAGCAACAGACTGCAGGCTTTCGTTTTCATCGCTATTCTCCTTTTGTGCGGGCCCTGTTTTGCTAGCAATTGTAGTATACAATATTCTGATAATTCTGTCAATAACTTTCATGCTCTTTTTTTCCTAGGAGTTATAAATCCGGTGCAGAATAAGTAATTATGATCATAATGAGAGGTGGCTAGGCTGATGATTAAAGGTATGTTAAATAAGCGGGTGCAAGCGATCAAGCCTTCCGGGATCCGCAAGTTTTTTTTGATATTGCCGCGACAATGGAAGGAGTCGTCTCGCTGGGGATTGGAGAACCCGATTTTCCCACGCCGGCCAACATTTTGCAGGCGGGCATGCGCTCCATGGAGGAAAAGGGCACAGCTTATACTGCTAATGTGGGCTTGATTGAACTGCGGCGGGCAATCAGTAACTATTTCAGCTCCGCTTTTAAACTGGAGTACGACCCGGCAGATCAGATTCTGGTAACGGTGGGTGCCAGCGAAGCGGTGGACATCGCGCTCAGGGCAGTAGTTTCCCCGGGCGATGAGGTGCTTGTGCCCGAGCCCACGTATGTTTCGTATGCTCCGGCAGCTGTTTTGGCAGGCGGCATTCCGGTGGCGGTGCCAACCTATGAGCGGGATAATTTTAGGTTGACTGCCGCTGTGATCAGGGAGAAAATTACGCCGCGCACAAAAGCGGTTGTGTTCTGCTATCCCAACAATCCCACCGGGGCTGTTATGGAAGAACAGGATTTAAAGGAAATTGCGGAAGTTCTGCGGCAGCACGAAATTTTAGTGATCTCGGACGAGGTGTATGCGGAATTAGTCTACGGCATTAAACATACTTCCATTGCCTCTTTACCGGGCATGGCCGAGCGCACTTTAGTAATCAGCGGGTTTTCCAAGGCCTTTTCCATGACGGGCTGGCGCTTGGGCTATGCTTGCGGTCCCGAGGAATTAATTGAGGCCATGAAAAAGATTCACCAATACGTAATTATGTGTGCTCCCACCATGGCTCAATGGGCGGCCATTGAGGGTTTGGAAAACGGCTGGCCCGCGGTGCGAGCCATGGTGCAAGAATACGACAAACGAAGGAAAGTAATTGTGGAGGGTTTCCGCAATATGGGCCTATCCTGCTTTGAGCCGCAGGGAGCCTTTTACTGTTTCCCCCCCGCATTTCCGATTTGGGTTTAAGTTCAGATGATTTCGCCACCCAACTTTTAGAGGCGGAAAAGGTGGCAGTGGTGCCCGGCTCTGCCTTCGGGGGCGAGCGGAGAAGGGTTTGTTCGCTGTTCCTATGCCTACTCCATTGCGGACATTGAGGAGGCCTTAAGGCGCATTGAGCGCTTTGTGGAAAAACTCAGGAAAGAGGCAGTTTAAGCAATAAGGCCAAAAACAAGCAAGCCGCCCAAACGGGCGGCTTTTCAGATCTGATATTAACCGCGCCTAGGCGGCGCGGGGCCGTAGTATTGGTAAAACTGGGTTTCTATCGTGCCGTTGTAAAGTTTTCTTCTGCGTGTGGCAGGCCCGCCCCCCCACACTTTTCCAAATAGGGGGTAGGACGTTAAGATATAGAAGGACCAGGTGTCCCATTCTTTCTTTAAACGGGCCAGCTGTTCGTACAGCCCGTGCAGTTCTTTCATTTCGCCTAAACGCTCGCCGTAGGGAGGGTTGGTGATCAGTTTACCGTATTTTTTTTACTGGTCTGCACCTCTTTCACATCTGCCTGCTGAAAGTGGATTACATCCGCTACCCCCCCGCCTTTTCTGCATTGCTGCGCGCGATGCGCAGTGCCCGCTCATCGAGATCGGTGCCGATTATGTAATCGGGCTGCTCGGGACGGATTAAATCTCGGGCCGCTTCTCGCTCTTGCTCCCACAGCTTAGGCGGTATGAGCGGCCAAGTTTGGCAGGCAAACTCCCGGTGCAGGCCCGGGGCAATGTTGTGGGCCATGAGTGCCGCCTCAATGGGGGATTGTGCCCGAACCGCAGAAGGGGTCAAATAGGGCGATGTCCGGATACCAGCGGGCTAAAATGATCAAAGCTGCCGCCAGCGTCTCTTTTAAAGGCGCCCCCCCGCGGCCATTGCCCTATACCCGCGCTGGTGCAGGCCGGGCCCTGTTGTATCAATCGTCAGGGTTGCCACATCTTTAAGTAAAGCCACTTCAATTTTCATCAGGGGGGGCCCGTCTTCGGGAAACCAATTCAGTTTATACTTTCCCTTTAAACTTTCCACAACTGCTTTTTTTACGATTGCTTGGCAGTCTGACACGCTAAACAGGGTGGACTGCACCGAACGGCCCTCTACCGGGAATTCAGCATTTTTGGGTAAAAAAAATCCGCCCAGGGCAGTGCCTTCGTTTTCTCGAACAGCTCTTCAAAGGTCACAGCCTTAAATTCGCCTACTTTAAGCCGCACTCTGGCCCCGGTGCGCAGCCAGATATTGGCCTTGCAGATATCCGCTTCTGTGCCGGGAAAGGTTATCTTCCCGTTTTCCACCACCAGATCCGCATAACCGAGCCGGCGCAGTTCATCCGCGGCGATTCCTTCCAAACCAAAATCGGTGGGCACAATCAATTCTAAATGTGGCAAGCGATCTCAACCTTTCTTGTTCACTATGGGTATTATACCACGGGGGGGTGGGCAGGAATGCAGGCAATGTGCTTGAGTCTTGATATAGGCGGCAGCCTTTAAAGGGTGTGTTTCAGCTAAACCGCCTCAATTGGGGGGGCATAATTCAATGACCTCACCCGGAAGGGCTCGGAAACGGACAGCAGTCGGTTTGTTGTGGAAAACAAACGCTTGCTGGGCCGGCGCACCCTGTGGCTTCGATTTCTCTTAAAAGTGCATTTATAATTCCCGCCGAATTGGAGGAAACTATACTGATAAGATGGGGGGGAGGGGGGGTTTTGTGCGCAAGGTTATCATTCATTACCATCGCGATGATGGAGATTACAAGCGCTGGGGGGG
>JMBV01000313.1_pt1 | contig 16705 bp, 35 predicted proteins | sample 616531 | NCBI WGS metagenome assembly JMBV01 (sample SAMN02727904, study PRJNA239997) | anaerobic digester metagenome | biome: anaerobic digester; isolation source: mesophilic anaerobic digester inoculated with municipal waste water sludge... | place: Germany: Bielefeld University, CeBiTec ... | reverse complement strand
TCGGACAAGGAGTTTAGCCAGTTTGGGCCAGATCTGCAGGATTGTTTCCCCCCCAACAAGCCGGGGGTTGTCTACAGCCTGCTGCAGCGGCGTGATTACCACCATTCCCTTCACCCTGTTCCCAATCGCCAGATGGCCTTGGGCTATGGCACCTAGGGCGATTCTACTTGCAACGGCTATACCCCCCCGCAGCGTAGCGCCCCCCCAGCGTGATGCCGCCCACTGCCAGCCCGCCCAGGGCGATGCCACCGCAGGCAATCAAACCAACACTGAGGCCCCCCCCTAATGCCGCCACACCTAGGTTAAAGCCGCCCAGGGCAAAGAGGCCGAGGCTAAAGCCGCCGCACGCTAAAAGCCCCCCAATGAAAAACCACCGATGGCTAAAAAAAACCCAGGGCAGCATTGCCGATGGCAATGACCCCCTTAGCGGTGCAGAACGGGTAGCCGAATTTAATGTGTACAAGCGGCAGCCCCCCCACAGGTTTTTTTCGCTTTTGTATTCATAAAAAGCGAGCGTCGCCGCGGGCCATACTGCTGTCCCGTAACGGCCCCCCCATAATTCCCCCCCGGGGCGGGATTACCCTCGAATGTTAGTTCATCTTTTAATAAAACATCCAAACTTATTGAGAAATGTTCACTGAGGGCAATTAGGTTCTTCATATCGGGCGATGAGGCTCCCGCCTCCCATTTTTGTACTGCTTGGCGCGAAACGCCCAAGATTTCGGCTAAATCTTCTTGGGACATTTTCGCCGCCTTGCGCAGCGAGAATAACTTTTCAGCGAATTTCACATTGATCACCTCATGATAATAATACTATGAGGCACTGGTTATCTCTACCAACTACAGCTTCTATTTTTGACAACCGGTGGTTGCAATTGGCCATTCTGCTCATAAAGGCAGGGTTTTTTTCAGTAAAAGGTTAATTTAGGCAATAGGATTGAGGCAAGTTATTGGGTAAGGAGGAAAAAGTATGTCCCACCTATTTTTGTGTTATTCCCGTTGAACAACGTGCAGAAGGGCCCGGGCGTGGCTCGAGAAACAGGGTATAGATTATACGGAACGCGACATTGTCCGAGACAATCCGCAAATGGAGGAACTAACACTGTGGCTGCAGCGGGGGGGAAACATCCCCCTGAGATCCTTTTCAACACTCGAGGCAAGTCCTATCGTGAACTTGGTTTGAGGGATCGCTTAGCCACAATGTCCGAGCAGGAGCAGTTGGAGATTTTGAGTACAGATGGCTTATTGGTGAAACGGCCCCCCCTCTTAATCGGGGAAGACTTCGCGTTAGTGGGTTTTGACGAAACTGAATGGAAGTCGCATCTTAAGCCTTGATTAAATACTTAGGAAGGGAAGAGGTATGAAAAACAAGATCAAATGGCTGGGCCATGCCGCTTTTGAAATTACAACAAGTCGAAAAAAAGGATTTTAATTGACCCCCCCTGGATCACGGGCAATCCGCTTTGCCCGGTTCAAGTGGAAGAAGTGGCGGCACCCGATTTAGTTCTGGTTACACATGATCATCACGACCATTACGGCGAGGATTTGCCTGTTTTGTTGGCCGCAGGAAAGGGTACCTTAGTGGGCCAGCCCGAGGTTATGGCGGCGGCGCAAAAAGATGGGGTGGATGCGGATAGAATTGTTACCGGGGGTTCCGGAATGAACATTGGCGGAACGGTGGAAGTTGATGAAATCAAGGTGACTATGACACAGGCGGTCCATTCTTCTCGGCAGGCCGGTTCGCCCTGTGGCTTTATCCTCACGTTGGAAGATGAAACGGTGATTTACCATGCGGGGGATACGGGTATTTTGCTTCCATGGAGTTATTTGGCAGGCTTTATGACATTGATGTGGCTCTGCTGCCCATCGGCAGTGTTTTTGTTATGGATGCGCGCCAAGCCGCCTTTGCACTGCGGCTTTTACAGCCTGAAATAGCGGTACCAATGCACTATCTTACGTTTCCCGCTTTGGAGCAAAACGCGGATAGATTTATTGCCGCTGCCGCTGAACTGGCACCGCAGGTAAAGATCGAAGCCTTACAGCCGGGGGGGGAGCAGCTGTTGGTTTAGATTGGGGGGGAGATGACCAAATTTGGCCGGTGGCTTGCCACCGGTTTTTTTGTTTACATATCAGCCGGGTCCTGTTAAGATTGGAAATAGTATTAGGGGATTGGAAAGAGGTTTACCCATTACTTCTCTAGAATTGAGAACATGATCTATAAACCCGGTGGGGTCACGCAATCGATATCAATCGGGTGCAGGCATTTGATTACTGTAAGGTTGGTGGAGGTGGTGTCTTAACCTATGGTAAAATCTAAAAATAACGGGCAAGTGACGATTTATGATATTGCTAAAAAAAAGCCGGTGTGTCGCCCAGTACCGTATCCAGGGTTGTGAACAACAGGCCGGGGGGGGTTAGTGACGATACTCGTAAACGGGTGCGGGTACTGCTAAAGGAATCAGATTATTACCCCCCCAACGAAACGGCGCGCAGCTTGGTCAATCAGTCCACCAATTTTATTGGCATATTGATTGATGACATTCGGACTATTCACCATACACAAGGGGGGGCTTATATTATTGAGCGGGAACTGGTCAAACTTGGTTACTGTTCGTTTATTTTCAACACAGGTGCGGATGATGGGGGGCGAAGGCAGAGTATATTAAAATACTGAGGCGGCGTAGGGTGGACGGGGGGGTTGTACTCATGGGTTCCACCTTCCAGAATGATACAATCAAAGCCTCAATTGTAAAACACTTGGGCGATTTGCCCATCGTGATGGCCAACGGGTACCTTGAACTACCTAATGTTTACGGGATTCTCGCGGATGAACAGAACGGTGTCTCCAATTGTGTAGAGTTGTTACACTCCAAAGGCCGGACCAATCTTGCCTTTATGATTGACAACTATACGCCCAGCAACAAACTGAAAAAACAGGGCTTTACCGAAGCGGTGACTAGGCTGGGTGTTGCCGATCGGGCTTGTGTTTACAGGGCTGCAAGCACTCTCAAGGGTGCATATAACGCTACGAAAAACTGATGGAAGAACGGCCGGAAACGGACGGCATTATTTATACAGTTGATTTTTAGCGGCCAGCGGAATTCATGCCCTTACCGATCTGGGCCTTTCCATTCCCGATCAGGTGGCGGTCATTGGGGTGGACAACTCAATCTACGCCGAAATCAGCAACCCCCCCAAGCTCACATCTTTAGATAATAAACTGCTCGATTTGAGCACCGCTGCGGCGGAAACGTTGATTAATGTGCTGAAGAAGAAAAGGGTACCTCAGAAGGTTCTTGTTTATTCATCAATTGTTGAACGAGAGACAACTTAGGGCCACAGAAAAAGGGCTTGTTGCGGCACTTCTGCGCTCTTTACAGCAATCGATTGAGTATAATAGGTATTTTAAGCAAATTATGGTGTGTTTAAGGTTGTGAAAGAACCGGTGTTTTTGGCTGAAATAGGCAGTATTCGGGCCTGGTTTAAAGGTAATTTAATGAAATTGAGATAAATGCGGTTGACTCGTTAATTCTAAAGTGTTATAATTTGAACGAAATCGATTGCGTAAAATCATGTGTTTGAGACCCGAAAGGGGGGGTGTGTTGTCGCTGTATTATGATAGTCATCGTTTTATAATTTTATAGTTTTGCCAAAATCTTATCTTACCGATCTCGAATATGTGCCGTGAGGAGGCAGAAAATGGCTGAAAAAAAAGACGTTAAGGCAAATCTTAGATGAGAGTACGGAATGTTTCCTTGTTCCGTGTGTATATGATTGCGCATCTAACCATGCCATGGTAATGTGTGGTTTTCCCGTCACCTTGCTTTCGGGCGGTGAAGTATCCATTGCCATGAATGGTGTGATAGACTACGGCTTTACTAATTTAACTGATCTGGAATGGGTTGTAAGCCGAGTGGCAACGACCAGCAGTGTCCCCCTAATTGCCGATATTGAGGATGGTTTCGGGGGGGCCTCTTGCTGTTTACCGCAGTGCAAAAGGCTGGCCGCCGCCGGGGGGGCCGCGGCTATTCAGCTTGAAGATGCCAGTGATATGGAGGATTCGACATTAATTCTACCTCGGGAGGACTTCTTGGCGAAGGTGCGTGCTGCCCTAGAGGCCCTGGAGGGCACGGACTGCATGTTAATTGCACGCAGTAACGCGGATCCGACCGATCCCGAGATGATGAAGGAGGGTTGCGAAAGGTTAGCAGAAGCACAAGAACTAGGTGCGGAACTAGCAATGTTGGTGAAGGTGACCACTTACGAACAGGCTGTGGAAATGGCCAAAATCGTTACGGGGGGGCCGAAGATCTTCGCAGACGTCCGTGCCGAAGACGGCACTGCGGCTGTCACGATGGGACAGCTGACACCGCTTAATTTCGTGATGTGCAGCACACACTTTACGTTGAAAGCCGCAATGGAAGGCATGCTCGTTCATGGGAGAGAGAACTTTAAGAACCAAGATGTTGCTTATACTTTTACTCAGGCAGAAGCCACAGGACAAGTGGGCTTCTCGGCAACACCCATGTTTGACCCCCCCAAAGCTATATGGAACTGGAAAACAAATTTACCAAAAAGGATAAGACGTATACAATCGTGGGGAATAAAGTCGAGGATTACCCCCCCGAGGGATTTTGCAGGCCTAAGATTAAGGATCGGTTCTAAGGAACACAGCAACGGATATTGGTACAACCGCGCGCAGGCGTGATTGTATAACACCCCCCCTGAAAACAAAGGAGGAAAAGTAATGAAAAAGGCTTTATCTGCTGTACTGGCAATTGTGATGTTGTTCACGGGTAGTGTTGTTTTCGCTCAAGAAGAGGGGCCAATTAAGATTGGTTACATGGACCAATTAACCACAACTTTAGCGGCCTCCCTGCCCTGGGTGGATGTGGGCTTTAACCTTGCTGTAAAACAAATTAACGATGCCGGCGGAATCAACGGCAGAAAAATTGAAGTTATTAGGAAAGACACGGGTAACGACCCGGCCATTACCGTTGAGCGCATGAGCGAGCTCAAAGAGGAAGGCGTTGTTGCAATCGTTGGTCCAAGCGGCGACAACCTAGCGCCTGCCAGTGCCCAGTGGGCCGAGCGCAATAAGATGGTGGTACTCAGTTTCGGAACCGCTTCTACCAAAGCCAATATCGATAACGCTACCAAGTATATGTTCTACCCCGCTTTAACGCCTGGCAAATCGGTAAACTCTTGGCGCTTAACACTATAGAAAAGCTTGATGCAGATTCATTCGTTTTCGTCGGTACAGACGGGGGGGCAGGCCCCAACGACGTGCAGTCCTTTTACTTTGACGAAGCACGGAAAATCAATCCCAACCTGAGAAGCAAAGGGGGGGACTTTAGGGTCAGTTCCACCGGTACTGAATTCTCCACAGTAATTTCCGCGATTGACTTTGCTGAACCCGACGTACTTGTGGGCGGCATTGCGGGACCGCTGTTCATCTCCTTTGTGGAACAGGCCAAATTGTTTGATCTGTTCGATTCGGTACACTATTACGGTTGGTATACTACGGACGCATCGAATACCCAGCTTTCGGTGATGGGTATCCTGCCGGCTCAACGCACGGTATTATCGCTCTACCGTTCTGGTTTGAAGACGAAAGGGCTCAGGAGTTTGTTGCTGCTTGGTACGAAGTGGGTGAGGAATTGGGTTATGGCGTAATTCACCCCCCCGCGGATATTGGTTATGGCGCCTACAAGGCCTTCATTACCCTAGCAGAAGCTTTAAGGGTTGCAGAAGATTTCAGTTCGGACGCAATCGTGGACGCTTTGCTCAACATCAGGGTTCAGCTGCCCTTCGGCGAAGAAGCATACTATCGTGACTTTGACCGCATGCTGATTACCACGGTATGGTATGGAACCACCACGTGGGATGACGGCTATGCTGTACCCATTGCCAAGGATCTGATCGAGTGCGGCGTGGAGACCTATCCTTCTAGGGAAGACTTCTTCCAGGAAGCGAAAAACAGAAATATTGATTTGGAAGCAAGGCTCGGGCTGTAAATACTACGTTTAAACAACATGGGCACGCATTTGTTGCGTGCCCATACACCCTACCAATGCTAATGTAACGTGTCGCGGGCCCAATCCGCAGCAGACAAACCAAATGGAAAGTTTAAGGAGAAAAGAGATGACTTTGGTACGGATCATACAGACATCTTTAATAGGTATCAGCAATGGGATGGTACAGTATTTGATCGTTGCCGGTATTGTTCTGGTAATGGGCGGCCTCGGTCTGGTTAACTTCGGCCAGGGCGCATACTATGTGCTTGGTGCATATATCTGCTTTACTTTCACCAATATGCTTGGGTTCGGTTGGGGGGGCTGCTTGCAGCTGCCGTAATAACCTTTTTACTAGGATTCTTAATTGAAATTCCCTTCCGCAAACTCTTTGGCGAGCAGGTCGTTTTTATGCTTATGTTTACTATGGCCCTAGCTTATATAGTAGTTGATGTAATGGTCGCCATTTGGGGTTACCCACTTGTAAGAACGAAGCTGCCAAGCCAATTGGCGGGCACTATTCGTATTTTAGGCATGAAGTTTCCTATTTATTATTTATTTATGATCGGCCTGGCGGGTTTGATAGCGATAGCATTCTTTGTTATGTTCTTCAAAACTAAACTTGGCATGTATTTTCGGGCAATCATTTCAGACAAGGTTATGGTGGAAAGCCTCGGCATCAACGTAAAAAGGCTCATGTCCGTCATGTTTCCATCTCCATTTTGCTCGGGGGGGTATAGCCGGGGGCGATCAATTCCCCCCCCATTTCGGGGCAGTCGCCAAAAGAGGGGGGGCTGGCAATATTCGGTAACGTAATGCCCATTTGATGATCGGCGGCATGAGAAACATTAAAGGGGGGGCGCTGCCCGCGGCGCTGATTGTTGGTTTAGTTAACGCGTTCGGGGGGGCGGTTCTTGTACCTTCTATCTATGGACTATTACCCTTCTTGCTAATGGTTATCGTGATGATGATCAAGCCCGAAGGACTTTTTACGGCGAAGGAGCGGTAGTATGCTAAACGAATTAAAATCACTGTTCTCTAAACCACTTTTTCTCACTGCAGTCATGCTGATTGTAGGTATTGTGCCCGCATTCTTTGTAGGTGAGAATACCACTGCTGTTTTAACTAAAATAGCGATTATGGCTCTATTTGCAACGAGCCTGAATCTACAGCTCGGTTACGGCAGCATGCCTGCCCTAGGCCAAGTTATGTATTTTGGTATGGGGGCCTATGGCCTGACGCTACTGGTAACACGGGCAGGCTTTATGCTCGCACCGAGTTTCTTTTTAACAATGATTGCGGGCATTGTTGTAGCTATGTTTTTAGGTTTTATTTGCCTTAGAAGCGGAACCATGTTTGGATTTATCTTTCTGAACAACGGAATTGCCCTACTGATTTGGTCCTTTGTGAATAAATGGATGTGGATTGGCGCGGACGGCGGGCTATTAAACACGCCCCCCCGGCCTTCGTTTGCGGAGGGGGGGACAACAGCATTTCACATCTTTACAATAATAGTGGTTGCAATCTGTATCTTTTGCTCTACTTGATCCGTCTGTCCCCCCCTTCACAGATATGCTGAAGGGGGAGCCGCGAAAACCCGGAGAGGCTCTTATTTTGGGTGTCAGTGTCAGAACGGTGCGCTGGGTTGCCCACGTGATCAGCGCGGTTTTCACAGTGGTGGCGGGTATGCTCTTTGCAATGAGAAATTTCGGGGGGGCTTATCCCACCTACCTGTCAAACTTGCTCTCCACCGAGATGCTGATTTCCTGTGTAATCGGGGGGGGATGTTCAATTTCATGGGCCCCCCCGTTTTAGGCGCGGCCATTGTGACCACTATCAACACTGTCGTTTCGAACATTACCATCTATTATCAGTTGATTTTGGGCTTAATTATCATGTTTAGTGTCTTTTTCTTGAAACAAGGTATGCTTCCCGGCCCGGAAAACAAACAGCATTCATTGCTGCGGGGGGGATTGGAATCGCTGAAGGGATATTTCGCAACGGGAAAGGATTATTAAAATGAGTGCTAAAAACAACCTTATTTTAAAAACGGAACATCTAACTCGTAACTTTGGGGGGGCGCTCGCGGCAGTAAGTGATGTGTCTTTCAGTGTTCCCGAGGGCGAATTTCGTGCAATCATCGGCCCCCCCAACGGTGCAGGGAAGACAACTCTGATTAACCTGATCGTCAACCTGACGGCACCGACGAGCGGAAAAGTGTGGTTCGACGATAAGAATATTACAAATAAAAAAAACCCTTTCAAATTGTACGCATGGGCATGTGCAAGACGTTTCAAATTAGTCAGCTCTTTAAGTCTTTGACTGTTTACGATAACGTGAAAATCGCCTGTATACAAAAAGGAATAAAACGTTCAACCTTTTTCCCCACGGAAACAGGTATCTAAAGGATGAGGTACTGCAGGTTCTGGATTATGTGGATATGCAGCATGCGGTGGACAATATTGCGGGCGAACTTTCTTACGGTGACCAAAAAAAGGCTGGAAATCGCCATCACGCTCGCCATGGAACCGAAAATGCTGCTGTTGGATGAGCCCACAGCGGGTGTGGCTCGCCAAGAGGGTTACGCGATTATGGATATGGTCAGGGAACTCGCTCAAGACCTGAATATGACTACCGTATTCATCGAGCATGATATGGATATTGTTTTTAACTATTCGGATCAAATTTCAGTGATGAATCTAGCGAGCTGATCGCCACTGATACTCCAGAGAACATCCGGAATAATGAATTTGTGCAAAAAGTCTATCTGGGGGGGGTCTCTCATGATTCTTAAACTACAAAACGTAGAGGGTTATTATAATTTAAGCCAAGTCCTCTTCGGTGTGAGCCTTGAGGTGGAAGAGGGCGACTCCGTTTGTTTGCTGGGCCGCAACGGGGGGGTGGGAAAATCCACAACTTTAAAATGTGTTGTGGGGGGGCAGTTGAGCCCGGAAGCAAATGCGACAACAAAAGGCAATATCGTCTTTGACGGCACCGAGTTGGTGGGTATGCCCGCTTTTAAAATAGCGAGGCTCGGTATTGGTTATGTTCCCCCCCAGGGAAGAAGAATCTTTCCCACTTTGAGCGTGAAAGAAAACTTGATGATCGCTGAACGGAGCGGAGTCAACGGCGAAAAAGGTGGGATCTGGAGCAAGTTTACAATCTCTTCCCCCCCCGCCTCAAGGAACGGGAGAATTTCAAGGGTTCTTCTCTTTCCGGCGGCGAACAGCAGATGTTGGCTATCGCTAGGGGGCTGATGCAGAACCCTAAACTGCTCATCTTAGACGAAATAACGGAGGGCTTGGCGCCGATTATCGTGGAAGAATTGATTGATGTTGTCAAGCGGTTAAGGGGGGGAGAGGGCGTCACGATTCTTTTAGCTGAACAGAGCATAAAATTTGCGCTGGCAGTGAGTCGCAAATGCTATATTATCGAAAAGGCGTTGTCGTTTATCAAGGCATTTCGACGGAAATTCCGGAAGAAGTGCTGTTAAAGCATTTAGGTACATCTTAAGTCAGGGGTCTTAGTAAGTGATACCAAAGCAAAAATCATTTAGGCAGGTAATGGAAGAGGGTTGTGTCGTTGCCCCGTGTGTGTACGATTGTGCCTCGGCTCGGGCAGTAGAAATGTCTGGTTTCCCCCCCGCCATGCTGCTGAGCAGCGGCGAACTATCCGAAGCCATGAACGGAATTCCGGATTTAGGAATCATAACGATAGATGAATTGGAATGGATGGTTTCTAGGATAACATCGGTAATTTCCATCCCACTCGCTGTGGACATGGAAGATGGTTTCGGCGGCCCGGTGGCAGTATACCGGAATTGTAAGCGGTTGGTAAAAGCCGGAGCTACCGCCATTCAGCTTGAAGATACCGCCCCCCCAATCCGTGAACAGGGCCTACTGCCCAGAGGAGAGTATTTGGCGAAGGTGAAGGCTGCCTTGGCCGCAATGGAGGGCAGCGATTGCATTTTAATTGCCAGAACGGATGTTGATCCCAAAACGGAACTTGAGGAAGGAATTGAACGCTGTTTGGGTGCCATAGAATTAGGCGCGCAGATTACTACCGTTGTGCGCTTGAACAATCTGGACGATGCTAAGCTTGTTGCAGCAAGGGTTCCGGGTTGGAAGATGTATCCGGATATCACATCGAAAATGGTGTACACGAAGTAACGGTGGACGAAATATACGCTGGGGTTTAATATGGTAACAATGCACTACCTGCTCAAAGCGGCTATGTCCGGGATGCTTGAGGCCGGGAAACACAATTTTAAGAATAAGAACAATGTCTGGTCTAATGATAATATGGTTGTTCATGGGGGGGTTGGCGGCTCGAGCGCGCTGCCATATTTCGAACCGAACAGATGGATGGAACTGGAAGGCCGGTTCACCGGAGTAGTCCGCAAGTTCAGCCATCCTGCTTTAGAAGAACAGGACTAAAACGGTAAAATACTGCGATAAAGCAAGGAGGAAAGGTAGCATGGTAGCGAAAAACACGATTAGAGAACTTTTAGAGCGCGACGAGTTCGTTTGGGCAACATGTGTTTATGACTGCGTTTCGGCCAAGGTTGCCGAACTGTGTGGGTATAATGCAATTTTACTGAGCAGCTGCGAATTGGAATACAGCATGAATGGCTTACCGGCGGGGATGTATAATTGGGAAGAATATATTTGGGCCTCTGAGCGGATTGCCTATTCATCGAACTTGCCGCTGATTGTGGACGGAGAAAATGGTGGCGGGACACCGCTGCAGGTCTACCGCAATTGTAAAAGGCTGGCTGAAGCCGGGGGGGTCATGGCCATTTCCATCGATGACACGCTGCGCGGCAATGTTCATTGCGGCTATCATTATGGGTACTCGGAGGGCTATATGGAGGCGGAAAAGTGGGCGACCAATGTCAAGGCGGCGGTAGATGCTGTGCAGGGCACGGACTGCATGATCATTGCCCGCACCGACTGTAAAGGCGGAGGGGGGGCTGCCGAAGTAGGTGCTTTCGGCGGCAATGAGAGCACGCTCGGCCTTGATGAGGCCATTCGTCGAGCCCAAATGGGTGTTGAAGCGGGCGCGGAAATTACTATGATTCAAAATATCTGTCACGCGGATTGCAAGGATGAATGCCTGCAAATCGCCGCGCAAGTACCCGGCTGGCGCTTTTATCCCGATCTGCATGCTTCCGGCGGGGTGTCCGATGTAACATTTGAAGAACTGCAGGAGTGGGTTATCATTTGGTGTCCAATCACGCGGCCATGAAGGGTGCTGTTAAGGGCATGATGGAGTATCTTTCTATCAATTTTGCCAATAAAAGTACCGTGCATTCTGAAAACGACGAGTTTTACGGCATGGGCCGGATTTTCCACCCGTTCAAATTTGAAGAGTGGATTGCCCGTCATGAGCAGTATCAGGAATACGAAAAGAATCTTAAGCGAAAAAAAATAGTCATTGGTGTCCGCGCAGCGATGGGGGGGCCGGGCATTGGTGCCCAGGGGGGCCTTTTAATTTGGGAAGTGCCGCAATCGATTGCGCGATATCTTAAATCTTCTAGAAGTAAGGGGGGGTGGGTCCGATTAAAGTCGCAATTTTAGGCGCAGGCGCGATGGGTTCTCTGTTTGGGGGGGATTTCTATCGCAGCACAACCGGGTATGGTTGATAGATGTCGATCAGAATAAAGTTGACGCAATCAACAGGGAAGGGGGGGTGACGATTCTTTCGGGCGGTGAACGCCTCAATTTCCAACCGCAAGCGTTGCGGGATACACGTGAATTGGGCGCGGTGGATTTAATCCTTGTATTTGTGAAGGCAATGCATTCCGAAAGTGCATTGGCAGCTAATAAGCATTTAATTGGTGAGAACACCTGCATCATGACGCTGCAAAACGGGGCAGGCCATGAGGACCTTCTTTCCCGGTTTGTGCCTTGGGAAAGGCTCATTTTGGGAACAACGGAACACAACGGTTCAGTAACGGAAGACGGGGGGGAGATCCATCATGGCGGTGGAGGCCCGACTCACATCGGTTTGGTGGGTGCAGAAAACGAAGTACTGCAGACCATTGCGGAGGCCTTTACGAAATGCGGTATTCAAACCGGCGTGGCGGACAATATTAAAGAAAAAAAATCTGGCGTAAATTATTTGTGAACGCTTCGGCCAGTGTGCTGACAGCAGCACTGCAGGTCAAACTCGGTTATATTTAGACAACGAGCATGCATGGCAGCTGGCTGAGGCGCTGCTGCTCGAAGCTGTGCTGGTCGCCAATGCAGATGGCCAGAGCTTTGTCTTGGCAGAGGTCATCAAGGATGTGCGGGATTTGCTCGGCAGGGTGTACGAGGGCTACACTTCAATTTATGCCGATTTGAAATCCGGGCGCTTGACAGAAGTGGGCACAATTAATGGGGGGGCAGTGGTTAGAAAGGCACACAGTCTTGGCCTTGAAGTACCCAACCATGAATTTGCCACAAGGCTGATCCATGCACTGGAGAGCCGCAATACTACTAATCGTTAAGGAGTTGAATAATTTATGTGTGTTTATACCATGGGCAATCTACGAGTAGTGGATCTTACCAAAATGGTAGATCCCGAGACAGAAGATCGTTTATGCAACCTGCACCGCTTCAATACGGGCGGTAGGATTCCCGATTTCCACACCAACTTGGAAATTAACAGCCATTTGGGAACGCATGTCGAATGCCCCCTATCACCACCACGATGACTGGGCGGATGTAAGCGCTTTGCCCTTGACAAGTTTTTCGGGCGGGCAATTTATGTGAACATCACAGAGCTGCCCCCCCAATTCCTACATTACCCCCCCAGAAGTTTTAGAAAAGGCAACCGCGGGTAAGTTAAAAGAGGGCGATATTGTTATTCTGGATTCTCCCTACAAATTGGAGCCATTTACCGAAAAGACCAATACGGACGAGGATAAGCGTCTGTTTATTAACGAGGAAATCGCGATTTGGCTGCGGGACCGCAAGGTGAAATGTGTAGGTTTTGGCGATGGTGTTTCCATCGAAAACAGCAACGAGGATGTTTGCGCTTTTCACGATGTACTCATGGTGGAAAACGTGGTCTTCTTGGAAGTTTTAAAACCTTGAGCATCTTAAAAAAAGATGTGTTCTTCATGTCCTACACCCCCCCGCTTTATATTAAAGGGTTGGATTCCTCAACTGTGCGTGCCTACGCCATCGAAGGCTTGGCCGAATTTTCCTAAAAGCTAATTAAACAAGGGGGGGGTGGGCGAGCAATCGGCCCTCCCCCGCAATAGTTGAGGGGGGGATCATGAAGAAAGGGGGGGAAATGGGCATGATTAGAAGAAGTGCAGAAAAACAAGTGGACAAACGGGAAGGTCTATTCGGCGGCAGCGGCGGTGCCCTTGTGCGCAGCTTACTCAATGGGCCGGAAGAAATGTACGAAAGGGCAGGGTTTTTGCTCACACCACACTTCCGCCGGGCAGTTCAATCGGGTTCCATATTCATGAAAACGAATCAGAAACCTATTATTTCCTCCGCGGCATTGGCGAATTCAACGATAACGGGACAATAACTACGATTTACCCGGGTGATGTTACCTTTACGGGCGCGGGCGAGGGACACGGATTGAAGAACATCGGAAAAGAAGACTTGGAATTTATTGCCCTAATTCTTTATAATAAGATCTGAAACGAAGCACTATCTAAAGAAAGGACAGATCTGATGATCGCGAATCGACAGGATTTGAAAGCCGCTATCAGCGAAGCAATGGCAGCGGTGCAGATTGTGGACGTGCATACCCATATTTTCCCGGCACAATTCCACAATATGTTGTTATGGGGGGCATTGATGAAATCGTAACGTACCACTACTTAGTGGCGGAATATTTCCGCTACAGCACTTTAGATTGCGCCGAATTTTATGCACTGCCCAAAACGAAGCAGGCTGATCTGATTTGGCAAACACTGTTTTTAGATCGTTCCCCGTCAGCGAAGCACAGCGGGGGGGCGTTTTGACCGCGCTGCGCATTCTTGGGCTGCCAATCCAGAATTCACTGCAGCCTTATCGCGACTATTTTAACTCGCTCACTTTGGAAGAACATATCGACAATGTGTTTTCACTCAGCGGCATCAAAGAGGTGGTAATGACTAATGACCCCCCCTTTGATCGGGTTGAACGGGCTTTTTGGGAAAAAAAACCCCCAACCAAGATCCGCGGTTCAGGGCATCTTTGCGCATTGATCCCCTGCTGGTGGATTACCCCTCCGCTCGAGCCATACTCAGGAATCTAGGTTACGATGTGGGCGAAGAACTGGACAATTTAACTGCGGCCGAAATCAGGCGGTTCCTGCGGGATTGGATTACCAAAATCGAGGCTCTCTATTTAGCCGCATCTTTGCCCCCCCGATTTCGCAATTGAAAACACCCACGCCGGAGAGATGGTGGAAAAATGCATCCTTCCTGTCTGTGAAGAGCTGGACATCCCCCTTTGCCCCCCATGATCGGTGTCAAAAACTGATCAATAAGGGCTTGGGATTAGCGGGCGACTCGGTGGGCAAGATGGATATTAGAGTTTTGGAGTATCTGTGTACGGAATACCCCCCCAATAATAAGTTTTTCGTCACCTTGTTATCGAGAGAAAACCAACACGAACTGGCAATAACGGCGCGCAAGTACGGAAACCTGATGATTTTCGGCTGCTGGTGGTTTTTGAATAACCCCTCTCTAGTGCGGGAAATAACCCTAATGCGCCTAGAAACCCTGGGCTTGTCCTTTATTCCGCAGCATTCCGATGCCCGGGTTTTGGAGCACCTTATTTATAAATGGAATCATTCTAAACAAGTTATCGCATCTGCTCTGGAAGAAAAATATGGGTACGCCCTGGAAAACGGTTGGCAGTTGACTAGGGAACATATCGCTCGCGATGTGGCGGCTTTGTTTGAAACCAATTTCGCAGATTTTCTTCGCAAGTAGCACGGGTGTTGATTAGGAGGGTACGGATGAATAAGCTAATTGATCTAATTGAAAAACGGACGATATACAGAAGCTGGGGAGTGCCTTAGCTGGCCGGCAAGACCTGGGCGTTTATGCTAAATCGATTCACAGTAAGGACGGCAGTGTTTTTTTTCTTGCGTACTGCAGGTTTGGCAAAGTCTCTAGTAATTGTGGGTCAGGGCGCTGCCTTTGATCTTTTTGCGGGCACGGTCAGCTTAGGCGGGAAATACCAAATCAAAGAAGCACCGCTCGATCACCACAACGCTGCGGCGCTGCGCAAAATCTTTTCCTGGACCGCGCCGCAGCCCTTTGGCAGTGAGGGAGTATCTCTGGGATTAGGCGATCGCCTGGGTTTAGCATCTCCCGGCCATCTTGATGCGGTGGCGGGTACTGAGATCAGGCCGGTTTTGGCCCAACAGTCCATGCGGGAATTGAATTTGACTAATAGAAGTTACGCGGATGTTTTAGATGCGGCAACTTTTGCTGTTTTTCAGGAAGGCTACAAGCTTGGTTTTGGAGCGGACGGAGATCACCTCAAGACGGGTGAAGACATTGAAGGGGCTTTAGCACTTGGTTTCAGCATGATCACACTAGACTGCTCGGAGCATATCAACAACAAGATAGGCGAACTATCCGCTGCAGAGGTGTTAGCCCTGTACCGGGATTTACCCCAGACTCTGCGCACACACTTAGAAACGGAATACCTAGACAAAGAACATCTTCTCTGCAGCGGCCGTACCATCTCCTTCGCTCCTGAACCATTTTATCGCATGGTCTTGGTTTACAATCAGGCCATCGATTTTGCCGGTAAGATTTATCAAACCTGCATCGCCCCCCCTTTGGATAGGGCCATCGATTTTGAAATAAGCATCGATGAAGTTTCCATACCCACAACACCGCAAGACCACTACTTTGTGGCCAGTGAATTGTTGGCTAAGGGCTTGAAAATTTGCGGTATTGCGCCCCGCTTTTGCGGCGCGTTTGAAAGGGCATAGATTACCGGGGCGATCTAGGCCAATTTGAAGAGGAATTTGCTGTCCACGCCGAAATAGCGGAGCACTATGGCTACAAGGTTAGTGTACATTCGGGTAGTGATAAGTTCTCAATCTTCCCCCCCATCGTGGGCAAGTATTGCCCCCCGCTCGGCTGCATGTGAAAACCGCGGGTACCAATTGGCTGGAGGCCCTTAAAGTCATTGCCGAGGTTAACCCGGATTTGTTTAGGCAGCTGTACCAAGTGGGATCAGAGAATCTGGAGGGGGGCCCGCAAATATTATGTTGTCAGCCTTGATATCGGCCAGATTCCGGATGTAAGCGAACTTGATGATGATAAGCTGGAGGGCCTACTGGAGCAGCCCGACGTGCGCCAGGCGCTGCACATCACCTATGGGTTCATGCTGGGCGATGGGCAGCTCAGGGTGCAGATCTACAAAACACTGCACGAACACGAAGAATTGTATAGAAAGAAGCTTTCTACACACATCGGCAGACATATAGAGGCTCTGGGGCTAAAATCATAAATTACACCTAATAATAAAGGCGTTCGGGTTATCCCGGGCGTCTTTGTTGTCCCGGGGGGGGTAAAAAAAACGGGTGTAAAGGGGGGGTGTGGGCGCGAAAAAAAGGCCCCTTGGGCTTGCACATGTATACAAGAGGTGTTATAATGTATACAACATAGAACTACCAATGATCAACGGCACTTAACCGGCGGATCAGGCACAGGTCGGCGGTTTCAATAACTA
>JMBV01000312.1_pt1 | contig 16813 bp, 32 predicted proteins | sample 616531 | NCBI WGS metagenome assembly JMBV01 (sample SAMN02727904, study PRJNA239997) | anaerobic digester metagenome | biome: anaerobic digester; isolation source: mesophilic anaerobic digester inoculated with municipal waste water sludge... | place: Germany: Bielefeld University, CeBiTec ... | reverse complement strand
TTGGGAAAAATGGTATTCGTTTTGGTAGGTGTTCAAGTTTTGTTCGATCTCTTCCATACTGAGCATCTTATTATCCGTTAAGATTTGAACCAGTTGAAGAAAGGGGGGTTCCCCCCCTGTTTTTCCAAAAGCCTCTCCAGCTGTTGTTCAGTTAAGTATCCTTTTTCAATGGCTAAATCACCGAAGCGGCGGTCCGTTTGGCGCTGTAGCGTGTTTAATTCTTCCGTTTGTTCACTGGTCATTAATTTTTCCGCGATGGCAATAAGGCCCAGTTTTACTCGGGCGCCCCCCCGCTGTTCTTTTGGACTAAAGCTCTTTGGCTGTGGGAAATCTTCTTTTGTTCCACTAAATAATTGAGAAAGTGCTGCTGAAACATTGCGGTCTCCTTTCCACTCTCTAAGCCGTTCATTGAAACCTTGTCCATATTTTAACATAAAATCCAATAAGGTACTAGTGTTAATCACCCTGCAAACGGCTAAAGGGCCCCGACGCTCGCGCCGAAGCCCACAGATTTTGTTATTGCGGCCAAGTTTAGTGGCGGAGTAGTTCTTCCAACACCCGGCCATCCATGGTTTCCGGAATCTCCAAACCCATTAGATGCAGGATTGTAGGCGCCACATCAATAGTTTTGATGCCCGAAATTCCTGATATAACTTCGTTTTGTTTCACACCCGGCCCCCTTATAATAAGGGGTACGGATTGCTGGAAGATGCTGGAGTGGCCGCCCATTTCATGGGCTGCTAGGCCGAAACCATCCTCCAAGTTGATCCAAAGATTTGCCACCAAGGGGGGGTGGATACCCGCGGCATCTATTTCGTCTTGGGCCCAGACAGAGTGGACGCCCGGAACTGCCAAAAGGTTATTAATCAGCATCTCTTCTTGCTGGGGGGGCTGATTGGGTTGCGGTAAACTACCGCTGCGCCCGTAACCATGTGGAACCAAAGTAGGTCCGTATCATCTGCCGGGGGGGTTTCTCCGCTGCCAAGATACTCCATTTTTACACCGGGTAGTGTAAGCGCCCTAGCAATTGTTTGGGCTGGCAGGCGTTTATTATCCTCTATATGGGTCATGCCGTGATCCGCGGTGAGGATGATTAGGGAATCCTCATAAAGATCAAGATCCTTGATCGTTTCCATAAGTTTGCCAAAGCTGCGGTCTGCCCGCTTCATGGCTCCCGCCATTTCCTGGCTTTTGGCGCCCCCCCGCTGATGGCCCACTGCATCCGGTGTTTGTTCAATAAACACCAGCAGCCCCGGGGGGGCTTCCGCTTTGAGCCTGCTTGTAACGGTGTTCCAGCCTCCTGTGATCTGCACATCCGTTCCTTTATCCATCATGAAGTGGTTTACGGACATTGTGGAGAAGCCCGCTGCTTGGAATAATTCGCCAATATTGGGCACCTGCACATCCCGGGGGGGCTTTCCCGCCGTACATTAAGGATTGGGTCGTAATAGACGTTGTTGGGCACACCGTGTGTCTTGGGGTAGCAGCCGGTGATCAGCGAGGTCATGGCTGCAGTTGTGGCCGCGGGCATGATCGTTTTGGCTTCCTGCACCCAAACACCGTCTTGGGCGAAGGCTTCAATATTGGGCAAGCCAAATTCAAAGTAAGAGGGATCGAAGCCATCAATGATCACGAAAATGACGCGCCGGGGTGCCTTAGCTTCTTCTTGCTGGTCAAGATAGGCCGGAAAAGGTGCAAAGCCCAATAAATCAGCCATCTTTTGGGATAGTTCCGTTAAATGGTGTGTACCTGTGAAAAGATTCTGCCCCCCCGGGCCATCCGCGTAGACCGCCACCATGGCCCCCCCGGTGTGGTCAGTGCTGAGCCAGTCATGGGCAACTCTTTGTCCATCCGGTGTACCGCCCACAATTCCAAAACCACCCGTTTCGTGGTCCGCGGTGACGATTACTAGAGTATTACCATGTTCGCGGGCATAATCTAACGCAACGCCCACCGCCTGATCAAAGGCTATCGTGTCGCCCAAGACTTCTTCAGTTAAGTTATAATGGCTGCCTTTATCTATTTTAGATCCCTCGACCATAAGGAAAAAAACCTGCTTGGTATAGGTCCAAAAACTGAAGGGCAGTTGCGGTCATCTCTGCAAGGGATGGTTCGGTGGGGAATCGCTCTTCATGGTAGCTTAAATTACCGGTGGAGAAAAGGCCCAACAGGTTTTGATTTGGTTCGGGCTTAAGTTCCAGCAGTTCCGTTTTATCTTTGATATAAAGATAACCGTTTGCTATGGCCTCGCTAAGTAGCTACTGCCGCGGGGCTGTCTAGTGAAGGGGGGTGGGCGCCGAAGGCGTCGGAACCGCCCCCCCTAATAGGATGTTCACACCGGAGTGGACGATTTGTTCCGCGATCTCATTTTCAAACGCCCTACTGGCGGATTGAACAAGAAAAGCTGCAGGTGTGGCATCCGTCAATTTGCTGGTTACCACTACCCCCCCGGTGCCTAAACCCCCCCGATCTCGGGCCATGAGCATAAGGCTTTTTAAAGCCCTTCCATCCGGGGCCAGCGCAAGGCGTTCGTTGTTGGTGCGCACACCTGTGGCCAGGGCAGTACCGGCCGCGGCTGAATCCGTAACTAGACTTGAGGCGGAATGGGTCTTAGCCAGTCCGGTAACGGCCATTGTGTCCAGATTTAACACCTCATCAGGCGATCCGCTGGCTATACGGGCGGCGGTGATGTGGGTGATACCCATGCCATCGCCGATTAACAAGATTATGTTTTTGGGCGCAGCTTCTTGCGCCAAAACTGCAAAGGATACCAAAAGTAGAAAAACCAGTGTCAAGCAAAGAGTTCTTTGTCTTCGATGGCCAAACATTTTCACGTCTGTTCCCCCTTAATCTAACTATTCTTTCAGGCCGGTCATGGCAATGCCTTCAGTAAAGTAGCGCTGATTGAAGATGAACAAGAGAATAACGGGCAAGATGGCCATGGTGGAAGCGGCGTAGACTAGATTGGGAAAAGAAGCGTACTGCCCGCTGAATAAGGGAATGATTAGGGACAAAGTCCGGAGGCGGTCCGTATTCACTACTAATAAGGGCCAGATGTAGGCGTTCCAGTTCCCTGTAAAGGTGAAGATGGTCAAAGTAGCTAAGGCCGGTTTAGTCAGCGGTAGGATAATTCGGAAGAAGATTCCGAATTCGCTGCTTCCATCTATCCTGGCCGCATCCAAAAGATCATCCGGCAGCGAGAGGCAAAACTGGCGCATCATGAAGATGCCAAAGGCACTGGACAGGCTGACAACAATCATGCCCGTATAGCTGTTAACTAGGCCAGCCCGGTAGGCCATGACATATAAGGGCACGATTGTGACCGGATAGGGAATCATCATGGTGGCTAAAATTAGCCAGAAGATCACCGAACGGCCAGGAAAACGATATTTGGCAAAACCGAACCCCGCCATGGCAGCTGTAAATACGGTGACAACGGTGGGAATAACGGAAGTTATGATAGTATTCATGTAATAGCGGCCGAAGTTTAGTTTAGAAAAGATTTCGATATAATTATCCAGCGTTGGGTCTTTAGGAATAAAGGTGGGGGGGAAACTGCATCGCTTCCCGCACCGTTTTGAATGAGCCTAAGACCATCCATAAAAATGGAATGAGCATGATAATTCCAATGCTAATTAAAGCGAAATAGATCAGTACGGTCAGGATTCTTCTTTTCGCCACTTCGCGGCGGGCAGCCTTAGTCCGCATCATAACTGACCCCCCCTTGCCTAGGAACTTCCAATCAATATACGTGAAGACCAAAGTTATAAGGAACAGTATGACAGACATTGCCGCAGCATAACCCATGCGCAAGTCGTTGAAGGCGGTCTGGAAAATATAAAACACAATGGTGGTTGTACTGTGCAGCGGCCCTCCTTGGGTCATAATATTCATCTGGGTAAAAGCCCGTAGAGCCCCATTGTTGTTGTAACCACAATAAATAGGGTGGTGGGCCTTAACAGCGGCAGTGTGATAAAGCGAAACTTCTGCCAGTAGCCGGCGCCGTCAATTTCCGCTGCTTCGTAATAGTTGCGGGAAATACCCTGCAGCGCGGCTAGGTAGATGATCATATTTCCACCTACAGCGAGCCAAATGCTCATTACTATAATGGAACCTAGTGCAGTCTCCATGGTATTGAGCCAGTTGCGAGGCGGCATACCCAAGAGGCGGACTATATAATTAAGAATGCCCGTCCGGCGATCGTAAATCCACATCCAAATTACAGAAGCCACCGCGATGGGCGTGACCATTGGTAAGTAATAAATAGTGCGAAAGAATGTAATTCCCTTAACTTTAGTGTTCAAAAGTAGGGCCAGCAGTAAAGAGACGATGATTACACCCGGAATCATCCATAGGGCATAGCGGAAAGTGTTGATGATTGAGGTCTTAAATAACTCGTCCTGTAAAAGGCGCTCATAGTTTCTTAGGCCCACCATTTAAATTTGGTGTGATAATGGACCAGTTTGTGAAACTTAAACCCACACCGATAATAGCCGGGATAAAGGTGACCATGAGGTAAAAAGCACACCCGGCAGGATAAACACATAAGGGGCAATCTTGCGTTGAAATTTATACCACATTTTTTTCCCCCCCACCCTCAAACTATCGTAAAATAGAGGGGAGGGGTACCCCCCCTCCCCCCCATAATCAGAAAAGCCTACAACTCGTCTAGCACTACTTCTCTGTAAACTCGCTCCGTTTCTTTCACTAAATAGCTGAACGCTTCTTCAATCGTTTCATTAGCGATGGTTACCTTTTGAATTGCGTTGCGTATGGCAGCGTCCATCTGTGCAAGCGCTTCAAAGGGATAAGGAATTGCTGATTTGAGCGATGTTAAGGGCGCTTCTAGGAGCGGTTCATAATCTAGAAGCAGTTCGTCTTCAAGTAGTGCAACTCTGCTTGGCAGTTCACCCGTTTCGATTGTCCATTCTCTTTGCGCTTCGTGGGAGGTGAGAAACTCAATCCAGCGCGCGGCCAGTTCTGTGTCTTTTGCACCGGAACTGGTAACATAAGCCCAGTTAGTCATAACATTTGTCTTAGGCCCGCCCCCCCTTCCTTAGCTGGTACTTCAGCTATGCCAATGGGCAGATCGGGATGGGTGTTGCGGAAACTACCGAGCATGGCCGGGTGGGCGTAGACCATCCCTAGTTCGCCTTCTCTAAATGCGGTCCAGCGGGAGCCAAAGTCCGGATCTTCCACTCCATATTCCGCGATCCAATCTACCGCGAATTTGAAGCCTTCCAGCCCTAAGGGATTATCGAACAGTATTTCGCCGTCTTCGCCCTGGAACTCAGTACCGGTTTGGCCCATGAGCGTCCAAATAACCGGCCCGTAGTTGCCGTGGGCTAGGCCCATGCGGTACATAATTCCGTCTTCTATGTCCGTAATAAGTAAGGCGGTTTCGATTAGTTCTTCCCAAGTCTCAGGTACTTTTTCTATCCCCCCCAGTTCAGCGAAAATCTCAGTATTGTAGAAAAGTACTATCGTTTGCACGTCAGTTGGCAGCCCGTAAAATTTGCCATCGTGGAGTAGGTAGCCGTAGGCGCCCGGGACGAATTCTTCCGCAGCCAATTCGTGATCAATTTGCAATTCTTGAATGACACCGTAGTCTTTATATTTAGGAACGTCACCTGCCCGCAGTTGGAAGACATCGGGGGGGCCGGAACCTGCGGCAATGGCAGGTAGAAGCTTAGTGTAGTAATCGGAAAGTGGGATACTTTCAAACTCAATTTTGACTCCCGGATTTTGAGCTTCGAATTCTTGCGCAAACCTCTCAATCATCTCATTGCGGGCGGGAGAATGGTGTTGCCAATGGATAATTGTTGTTTCGGCCAAAGCAAGGGCCCCACCGTTAAAACCATTACAAACGCAACGACCAGAACTAGAACCCGTTTGGGCAATTTCATTAATTTTGGCCTCCTTTAACTTTGTACGTCTTACCTAGGCAAAAGATTACTGTTTAAAGCAAGCAAGTTTTGGTTATCCGCCTCCTTTACTCTTAAATTGGTCTGGTTTCAAAGGATACTTGGTTGTGCACTTTGTTTGTAAGCTTTATTTTGTCGGGGGGGTATAAAGTGGGGGGGAACATATTAATAAAATAGTAGCATTGTTACGTTATCTTAACACAAATTGGCATTGAAGGCAAGCGCTTTTTTTGCCCACGAGGGTTGTCATAATGCGTATGTGGTAAGTTGACAGCGGTATTTTGAGGAGTTATAATCAATATATATTCTAAACAAAGTGGATGACCACTTTATACGGTTGACAAACAAACTTTGGGAAATGGAGGGGGTCAGTATGATCAAGGCAGGAGTGATCGGTGCAGGTTCCATGGGCAGAGCCCATACAGCGGCCTACGCCAGATTGCAAAATGCCCAAGTGGCAGCAATTTGTGATATTAGGCGGGAAAAAGCCGCCCACCTAGCCGGGCCGGGGGTAAAGGTGGCAACCGATTATCGGGAGTTATTAAGGGATCCGGAAATCGATGTTGTGAACGTTTGCCTTCCCACCTATCTCCACAAGGAAGCAGTTTTGGCCGCGGCCGCGGCTGGGAAGCATGTTTTTTTGCGAGAAGCCGGTTGCCCTTACTCTAGAGGATGCCCGGGAGATGGTTGCGGCCTGTGAAAAGGCCGGCGTAAAATTCGGGGGGGTGGGCCATGTTGTTCGTTTTTTTTCCGGATTATTACCGAGTGAAGGAAGTTATTGCAAGCGGGAAAATCGGTGTGCCCAAGGTAGTGCGAACGAGCCGAGGGGGGGACCTTTCCCATCTGGTCGCCGGACAAATGGTACGGCGATTATTCAAAAAGCGGTGGGCCTATCGTAGATTTGATCATTCATGATTTTGATTTCTTGCTCTGGCTATTTGGGCCTGTGAAGCGAGTTTTCGCCAAATCGGTGCTCAATCATAATAATTTTGATCATGCTTTAGTGACGCTCAGGTTTGAAAACGGCCTTATCGCCCATGTTGAAGGCAGCTGGTCTCAACCTGAAGGGACGCCTTTTTCCACTTCTTATGAAATCGCGGGCACGAAAGGCTTGTATGAGTACAAAAAAAAGATCGGGGTTTACCGGTTTCGCTCCGGACTGGACCCAACGGCGATGGCCCGCGGTTTGTCAACGAAAGCCCCCTGGCCTTGGAGCCCTATGCCGCCCAATTAAAGGGGGGGTTTGTTGAGGCGGTAATTAAAGGCGGACCTGTACCAGTATCTGGTGAGGAAGCGATTCGCGCTTTGGAAGTATCCTTAGCTGCGCGCCAATCAGCCGAAACAGGCGAAGTGGTGTGGATAGGAGGTAAAGCAAATGATTAAAGTCGGTTTAATTAGCTTGGCTCATATGCACGGCCTAAGTTACGGGCGTGCGCTAAAGCGCCTTGAGCATGTTGAATTTACCGGGATTTATGATCGGGACCGAGAACGCAGAGAAAAATATTCGCGTGAATTCGGGGGGGTTATGAGTTTTGATACTTTAGACCAGCTTTTGGCCCAGGTTGATGCGGTGATTATTTGCTCCGAAAACGCTCTGCACTGTAAATATACCTTGGCAGCGGCCCGGGCTGGCAAACATGTAATGTGTGAGAAACCCCCCCTAGCAACCACTTTGGCCGATGCCCACGAAATGGTGCGCGTCTGCCAGGAGCACAATGTTATCCTGCAAACCGCTTTTCCCATTCGTTTCTCTACGCCTGTGGTGAGGGGGGGCAAGGAAATCATTGATAGTGGAGCCTTGGGCGAGATTGTGGCCATCAACGGCACCAATCACGGCAGGATGCCCCCGGGTTGGTTCCTGGATCCGGAATTAGCCGGTGGTGGGGGGGCTGTTTTTGACCACACCGTGCACGTTACCGATATTATGCGCTGGTATTTGGGAAGCGAGGTTCGCGAAGTGTATGCGGAAATCGATAGCGCGCTCCACGAAGGTATTGAAATAGATGACATGGGTATGCTCACCATGGAATTTGAAGATGGCACCATCGCCACTCTGGATCCCAGCTGGTCTAGGCCGCAAACCTTCCCAACCTGGGGTGACGTCACCCTAAAGTGGTGGGGGGGACTAAGGGAACCTTAATGGTTGATGCTTTTGCGCAGATGGGTGAGGTGTTTTCAGATGAACTTGGGCGCAGCCAGTATTTCTTCTGGGGGGGTGATGATGCGGACTATTTCTTGGTCCAGGATTTGTAGCCTGCATTAGGGAAGGGAAGGAACCGAGGGCTAGCGGTATGGATGGACTACGGGCTACTGAGGTTGCCCTAGGCGCCTACCAAGCGGCTCGCGACCAAAAACCCGTTGTTCTGCGCTAATAGTGATAAAACATAAATGACGCACCGCTCACTTTGGTGGGGGTGCGTCCTTGGTTTTGGCCTATTCCAAAGCGACTAGGCTTGAACAGTCATGACTTCAGCGTAATCTAAAACTCCGAGAAAATTAGGGTGCCTGCGCCCACCAGCTTGACCCGCCCTTTTAGTTTACTAGGGATAATTATGGCGCTTCTTTCCTTGTGATATGGCAAGACGCGCTCTTGCACACTACTGCGGACTTGTTCTATGGCAATGGGATGAAAGGCCTCAATAAGGGACCCACCTAGAATGATCGCGGCAGGATCAAACATATTTATCAAATTGGCGATGCCTAGGGCCAAGTAATCCATGCTGGTCTGAATTATGCCCAGTGCGATGGCATCTCCGGCCCGGGCGGCTCCATGATCGCCTCTTTAGTTACTTGATAAGGCGAACCTTGGCAGTAATCCGTTATCTTTGTTTCTGTCCCAATGGAAAGCAGGTGAATAGCCCGGCCCAGTAACGCCGGTTCCCCCCCGGCCATGACCCCCCCAAGGCACCCTTTATTTCCGCATTTGCACGGCAAACCGCTGGGTTCCACCGTTGTGTGGCCGAATTCGCCGGCATTGCCGGTGGCCCCCCCGGTAGATGCGATTATCGAGAATTATGCCAGCGCCAATGCCTGTTTCCACCGAAATATAGATTAGATTGCTGATTTGTTTGCCGGCACCCATTATTTTCTCGCCCAGCGCAGCCCCATTCATGTCGTTGTCGATGCGAATGGGCAGTGAGAAGTGTTCTGCCAAGGTGCTGTAGAGTGGAACATCGGAAAAACCCAAACTGGAGGAATAGAGGATATTTTGCCTAGCTTTATCCAATAAACCCGGTGTGGTCACGCCTATGCCCAAAATCTCATTTGTTTCCCTTGTTTTCGCCAGAAGTTGCTTGAGATGAACTACGATGCCCTCCAAGAAGGCCTCTTTAGTGCTCAGATCCGGCGTGTAGTTTATGGATTCTAGAGTACTGCCGTTTAAGTCGAGCTGTGCGATGGTGGTTCTATGTACGCCAATATCTACGCCCACCGCAGAGCGGGCGGAGGGTTCGAATTTCAATAGGATGGGGGGGCGGCGGCCTCCGCTAGATTCCCCTGTACCCACTTCCTTAACTAGGCCTTCATCCAGCAAATGTTCTACCAAAACGGAGACGGTGGTAGGGCTTAGTTTCGTTGTTTTTACTAACTCTGCCCGGGAGATGGGCCCCTTGGTCCGAATGTGTTTGAGCAGTGTACCTATATTCAACTGCTTAATTGAGCTAGGTCCTAAATTTCTTTGCATGTTCAATATTTCCAACTCCCTACCAAAGAATCTTTTTTTTGGGTCTCGGTGCGGTAACTTTATTTGCGGTCAAAATAGAGTTAGGCGCCAAACATGTTAGGCGAATGTAAGGCAAAGGTTGACAAATACTTTATCCGCTGATAAAATTAAGTATGAGAAGTGCGTAAACCCTAATGAAACCACGTTGTTTATCCTTTTGTGCTGACCTGGTTGTACTAATTCTGTAAGGTACAAGAAAACCCTCTTTATTTGAAACTCAAATTAAGTAGGCTTGGTAAATAATAAATATCTAAGGTGGTGGTGCAGCAAAAAGATGGTCGTTGGCTCAACAATAAACAAACATGGAGGGAAAGAGTTGAAAAATACAGGTTGATCGTGCTTTTAGTAGTTCTGATGGTGCTCAGCTCGCTACCGGTGTTTGCCGGCGAATGGAGCGAACCGCAGCTGTGGCAGCACACCACTACCGATGTAGTAAGAATGCCCTGCTGACGCCTGACAACACTCTCTATTTGTCTTTCGCTACGACATCTATCAGTCCAACTGGACAGGGGGGGAAGAATGGACTGAACCAGTCTCCGTTCCGGGCCCAATCAACACCAATAACAATGAAATCAGCCCGGTTGTTGTCCAAAACGGGACAGTTATGTATTTCGCCCGTTACCAAGAGACCACGGACTATGATTTTTATCGTTCTGAATGGGACGAAGCCAAGGGCCAATGGGGCAAACCGGAACGGGTGGGTCCCTGGAATACGCCCGAACAGGAGTGGGGGGGCCTATGGGTAAGTGAAATGATGATCTTGCTTATCTGGGCAGCCGCGGTACATATGGAGGTATTACGCCTTTAGGCGGCCGAGATCTCTGGGTATCGAAGCGGGATGGGGGGGACGGTAATTGGACAATCCCGGTGAATGTAGGCAAGCCGTTGAATACTGAACATCATGAGTGGTCGCCATTTGTGGATCGAGAGGGAAAAATCTATTTCGATTCGAACCGCTCCGGCGGCAAAGGCGATTACAGTATCTGGGTGGCTTCTGATGCGCATAGCGAACCGGCTCTCTTCGAGCTGATAGATAGTGAAGGTGATGAGCGTGAAATCGCCATGAACGATACGTTCTTGGTGTTTTCGGCTCAAAAGAGGCCGGGCAATCTCGGCGGTTACGACCTCTGGATTTCGGTGAAACAGGACTTGGAGGAAAAAGCGCTTCCGCCGGGCCACCGGCTGATCCAAAAGCACCCTCTGCCCTAGCGGCCTTGGGCTCCGGCCTAACGGTGGACTACACACTGGAAGGGCACATTACACTATCCTTTGATGACGGTGATAACCTAGGCTCCGTAAACTACAAACCCATGATGTTTGGTGCGGTCATTGTCAAAGGAGAACCGGTGAAGGGACTAAATACCTATCTCCGCATGCGCCACCGCAACTATACCACAGGCACCACAGATGAAGGTAATCTAATTTGGGTGGACAAATACATGGTTTCCGCAGATATACTGGGGTGACTTCTAGGGTTTTCTGGAATGATGCAGTAAAGGCTTATAAATCACCCTTTAACATTGTGGATCCGGCAACGATTAAAGCCAATGTGAATACGCCGGATGGTGCGGTTAACGGTTTAGATTTTACCGCGAAGGACCTTTATGGTTTCGATTTTACGGCTTCTACGTACCCCCCCAATATCGCCGTCTTGTGGCTGGGCACCAATTCTTGCAGGGCCGAGCCATGCGGGATTTGCGGGGCTACGAAGCGAGCTTTAGTTACGAATACCCCTTTGATTTCACCATTTCTCGCAGTGAGGTTAATATTGGCAGGACCCACAAGGCAACTGCCTATAACACCCAGTGGGCTGTGTGGGGGGGATTGGAATTTGAACCCATCGAAAATTTGGAATTTGGGGGGGTTCATAGGGCGCAAATGCAGGTTAAGGATCCTTCCAAGGGCCTCTGGGACGAGAAGGCGGGGGGGTCGCCTATTATGCAACTGCCGGTTACGCTCTTCGGGATGGGACCTATACCTTAGGTTATAAAACAGCGGATGAAAGATTCGCTTCGCCCTACTGGGAAGTGGACTTGGGTAAGGTACTGGATAGATTCCCGACAAACAGTAAAGGATTGGAGTTTGGCGTCACTTATAAACTCCTGGATGGCTTAACGGTAGGCTATTCGGGCGATTTCATCAACATTGAGGAAGGAAAAACGAAACAGAACAAAAACACATTTAAGCTGGATGCGGTTTACGCCGATTTTACCGCGGCTGCCAAACTGGAATTCGGCAGTAGAGCTGTAACGGCCGGTGGTGGCGCTGTAGTTACTGCCTCCGCAAGCGAGGTTGACTTGAAAACCACCTATGTCCCCCCCTATGATATTACCGGTGGCATCCTGCTGAATACCACTGCCAGCGATGCGCCTGGTTTTGAAGCTAAGCGTGAGGCGCTCTATAGTTTGGAAGCGGCGACTTTCGAGAATGTTTTAGCGAAAGTCCATTACAGGAATATTGATAAAATCCTCCGGGGGGGTGAACTGCAGTATAAGGTGACCCCAGATACAACAGTGACAGCCATGTATAAAACCAAACACGTTGATCCAGAATCTAATGAAAAACCTACCCACCGCTTCATTAAACTGGAAAAATCTTTAACGCCAGCAATAAGATTACAATCTCCTATGGCGTTGACGACGTGGTCGGTGGCAGAATGGTAATTGATAAAGGCTGGGGGGGGCGAACCGCCTAAGTCACACAACTATCTGAAGATCGCCTTTAATACCAAATTCTAGTTAAGAGATAAGTATTGCGATGGAGGAAGGCTATGTTGCTGTAGCCTTCCTTTTCTCAATAGCCGGGTTTTCCTAGGGAGGGATAAAAGATAATGAGATGCAAAGTACTGATTCTTGGTTTAGCTTTGCTTCTGCTGACCGGCTGCATAGGCGGAGGAGCCGACACTAATACTTTGACTATAGAAATTGAAGGGGGGAAGGCCGAGTTGTTGGCGCTAGCAGGCGGTATACCCCGGCAGCATCGCTACTTTTCGGGTGATCCCGGCCCAAGGCTATGTTTTTAGCGGTTGGGATGGAGACACTGGGGGGGTTAGTCGGTTCTTTACGGGAAGGATTTGAATTGGTAATGGACAAGAGCCATAGTTTGACTGCGGTCTTTTCGGAGGCTGCCCAGTCCACAACTTTGACAATTCTCTATTGGAACATTCAGCACGGGAAGGGCAATGATGGGGGGGTGGTGAATTTGGAGCGCACCGCCCGGGAAATCGTTGCTTCCGGAGCAGATATTGTTGTCCTCAGCGAACTTGATCGCAACCGCCAGCGATCTGGGCGGCAGGATCAGATTGCGGAACTCCAGAGGTTAACTGAATTTCCCCCCCATGCGGTTTTTCATTCCGCAACTTCTGGATATGAATTTGGCAGCGGGTTGTGGTATTACGGAAACGGGGTTTTAAGCAAGTTTCCTGTTGTGGCGGACCAGGGATATCCACTGCCGAACCCGGAACGGGGTGAAACTCGTAAAGTGGCGTCCGTTAGGCTGCAGGTGGGTATGGAACAAGTGGTGATCTACGGCACCCATTTGTCTGTCATAACAGAAGAAAGGCCCGCCCAAGTGGGGGGGGAAATTCTAGCTTTGGCCCGCGGTGAGGATGCCTCCGTGATTTTAGCGGGCGATCTTAACGCTAGGCCGGATAGTCCCGAGGTAGAGGAACTTGTGAACGAGTGGTTTTTGGATACTTATCCAGAAATGAATACGGATCCGGGGTATACATATTTCGGCACTGCAACACCCGCTCGCATTGACTATGTTTTTGTTGAGAAATTCATGCAGGATCACTTAATCGATGTGCGGGTCATGGAAACTGAAGCGTCAGACCACTACGGGGGTTTTAGCCACTTTGCTCGTTCCCCCCCAGCGATAGCCTTGTTTTTACGTTAATAGCCCCCCCTTGCAGATAACTTATCCGCAAAGGGGCTATAGGATTTTATTGGCTTAAATTCCCAATAGCCGGCGCCAGTCCAATGTTGGTGCTTCCACTGCATCCTTGAGCACCTGCCCATCCATGTATTCCGGAATCTCCAGACCTAGAAGATGTAGGATTGTGGGGGCGATGTCTACAGTGTTAGCCCTGCCGCGCACAAGCCCTTGGCGGATGCCCGCCCCCCCGCTGAGCAACAAGGTTGTATGTTCTGTTTCAGGTACCCCCCCATGCATTCCGCCTCCCGCGCCGCTGGATAGGACGAAACCGGGCCTGGGCACGACAACGATGTCACCCACCGCATAAGGGTCCGCATTTCTAGCCCGTAAATCGCTGTCCGTAAGGATGTCTGTATTAGGAATGGCGTTAAGCAGAGCAAGTAGCTGCTCTAGGCGGGCGTCATCGAGGCGCCCCTCGCGGATATATAAGAAGATTCCGCCGGCAGTGATGGCCACCAAATCGGTATTGCGGCGAATTTGAATATTGGAGGTAGCCACTGAAAATCCGGCCTGTTTCAAATCATCCAAAAGGTTGGGCGCAGTTTGCGGTAGCGAATTTTCAATCATGCTATGATCAGAGGCCACAATGATTGTAGTTTGATCGAATTTGCCCTGTTCTTTTAAATAGGCCATAATTTGGCCAATGTCCGAATCCGTCTTTTCCAGGACTTCCTTCATGTTATAGGGCCCCCCCCGCCGGTGCCCTTCCGCATCCACATCCATGTCTAGATAGATTAAAAGATCGGGGGGTTATGAGTTTCGAAGGCTTTCATAAAGTTGTCCGGCCCATGTTTGGAATAGGCAATCGCTTTGCGCCCCTCTAGGAGAAAGTGAGCCAGTTCCACCGTAACAAGGCCGTTGCTGTAGAGAATTTCCGGAAGGGTGGGGGGGACCTGGATGTCCCGCAGCGGGCTTCTGAGTTGGTCCATGCTGCGATCATAGCGGCTGTTATTGGGAATGCCAGTCTTATTGGGATAGGCCCCCGTTAAGATGGAGGTGTGGTTAGCTGTGGTGTTGGAGGGAAAAACGCCCCGGGTTCTGGCGAACCAGACTCCATTGTTGGCTAGGCTGCGTAAATTGGGCAGATCGTACATGGCCATATAATCCGGACTGAAACTATCAAGAATAATCAACACTACATGATCCGCTAAGCGCGCCCCTTTGGCGGAGGCGGTCCCGGTGCAGAGGGCCAGGGCCACTAATACTACACTAAGTGTTAAGCTAAACAAAAAAAGCTGGTTCTGTTTTCATTTTGATACCCCTTTTCCGCAAACTTAGTCAATTACCCGTATAATGCTCATGGCTAAAGTTGACAATTTAGTACTGGATTGATAAAATAAATGTAAACAACCCCCCCTTACAAATCCGTCAACTTAGTTTGCATTCTGGATAAAGTATTCGTTTTGGTTTGGTAAAACCCTGCAATACAGACTTAATTTGTACAGGGGGGGAATAACGGGAGGTTTAAGTTAATGAGAAAGAGCCTGATTTTATCTTTACTTGTAGTACTTCTTGCCAGCGGCGCGGTATTTGCAGCCGGATGGAGCGAGCCCATTCTCTGGGAAAAGAGCACAACTGATACTGACAGAATGCCTTGGTATGATCCGGACACTCAGACCTTGTACTTTACCCGTAATTACTACCTTTTTGAATCCAAATTAATCGATGGTGAATGGTCTGAGCCTGCCGAGGTTATGGTTCCCGGCATTAATCGCAGGCAGAACCAGGTTTCACCTATGCGTCGGGGGGGCAACAACCTTTATTTTGCCAGCTACGATCCTGCAACGGATTACGATTTTACGTATCCACCTGGGACGAAGAGGCGCAAGAGTGGGCGAGGCGGTAAAAATTGAGGCGCTTAGCGGTGGTACCCAGGATTGGGCCCTTTGGTTGAACAGCGATGAAGATTTGGCCTATCTTATCTCCAAAGGCCCCCCCTTCAATGACCGGGAGGTCCGGGCAGGGCGGGGCGTGTGGAAATCGGAAAAGATCGATGGGGGGGAATGGACAGTCCCAGTTCCGTTAGAAGGCGATATTAATAGCGAGTCCAATGACTGGAGCGTCTTTGTGGACGAGGCTTCCAGCCTATTCTATGTGAGCGGAACTAGGGAAGGGGGGGCAATCGAAGGCACCTATAATATCTGGGTCTTTGATGGGGGGGAAGAGGGCGAAGCCCAAAACCTTGGCCTACCCATTAACCAAGGCAATGTCCGCTCGATGTGGACAGATGGAAGAATAATGTTCTTCACAGGAAATAATTATCCGGGCGGCATTAGCACCTACGATATTTTCATTAGTATTTGGGAAGACTAAATAAAGAATAAATCCGGTGGCGGGGGGGCGGCTATAGGCCGTTCACCGCCGGGTTTTGTTTTAAAGGCGGCTGAATAATGATTAAGCGCTTTGATTTACACACCCACACTAATTACAGCGATGGTGAGGACACAGTGGCTGAAAAAGTGACTGAAGCCGCGGATCGGGGGGGCCTTGCTTTGGTGGCTATTACAGATCACTTTGATGAACCCCTTGCCCATCGTATGAATGCTCAACAGCTTCGGGAACTAACGGACGTCGTGAAAGCTGGCGGCCACAAAATCCCGGTTTTACTGGGTGTTGAAACTGGGATTGAGGGAAAAATACCGGTCGATCTACGCGGAGGAGTGGATTTAGTCATTCGTAGCGTCCACTATTTTCGCCAACCGGTGCAGCCCCCCCAATCGCTCTATGATCCCTTATATTGGGAGGCGTATCAAAATGAGGTGTTGGCGCTACTTCGCGCGGGCGCGGATGTGGTGGGCCATGTAGAAGGTTACCTTCCTCTACCTCTGTGTAATGCCCGGACTACTTTTGAAGAACGCAGGGAGCTGGATAGGCAGGTGGCAATGCGTTTTTTTTAGGAAGGATTGGCAACAGCTAGTTGCTCGCCTGGCAAGGGAAAACGCGGTGGCCATTGAATTGCACACCTTATCTCAAACGCCCCGCCTCGACTTTATTGCCTTGTGTCGAGATGAAGGCTGCTTATTTTCGGTGGGCTCAGACGCCCATCGCACTAGTGATGTGGGCAGAGTGGATTGGGCTTTTAAGGTAATTGAAGAGTTGAAAATTCCCAAAGAGCAATTGCTACCCTATGCCAGAGGATGGCTGGAATAGGTCAAGTCTTTGTTGAACAGCTAGGGAATGGGGGGGCGGCCCGAAAATAATTTACCAATACTGAGCCATTTGCGATGTCCGT
>JMBV01000311.1_pt1 | contig 16835 bp, 34 predicted proteins | sample 616531 | NCBI WGS metagenome assembly JMBV01 (sample SAMN02727904, study PRJNA239997) | anaerobic digester metagenome | biome: anaerobic digester; isolation source: mesophilic anaerobic digester inoculated with municipal waste water sludge... | place: Germany: Bielefeld University, CeBiTec ... | reverse complement strand
CCATAATATTGTATTTTTTTTCTATTTTGTTTTTTTGGTGTATTTTTTTGGAACATATATGGTAGGAGATTTTATTCCCAATAAATTTGCTCCATAACTTACAGCTGCTCCATGATTTCCAGAAGAAATAGCCATTATACCCTTATTTCTTTCTTCTTCATTAAGACTAGTTATCTTACTTAAGGCACCTCTTATTTTGGCACATTTCATTTTTTTGCTGGTTTTCTAGTTTTAAATATATATTAGTATTGTTATTACTTAAATATATGGATTTTTCCAATGGAGTATGGTATATATATTTGCTTATTCTATTTTTAGCTTCTATTATATCTTTATAATCTAACATCTTTATACATCTCCTTAAAATATTAAATGGGCTACCAATACTATAATTGGTAAAGTAATTAGAGTTCTTTCAATATATATTAAAAATAAATCCATTGGTGATATATCTATTCTTGAGCCTAAAATTACTGCTCCTGCTTCTGATAAATATACTAGTTGAGTTACAGACAAAGTTGCAATAATAAAACGAGTCATTTCACTAGGTATATTTGATCCAATTACTGAAGGTAAAAACATATCTGCAAATCCAACCATTATGGTTTGGGACGCTTCTATTGCATAGGGAACCTTTAATAATTTTAATATTGGAATAAAAGGCATTCCTAACCATTGAAATATTGGAGTTGTTTCTGCAATGATTAGAGCTATGGTCCCAAAGGCCATTATTGCTGGTAATACTCCTAGCCACATATCTAAAACTGTTTTGGCTCCATTTGTTATAAATCCTTTTATATTCCCACTTTCTTCTGCTTTTTGAATGGCTAAATGTAGTCCCCCCATTGTAAATTAGTATAGCCCTTTGGCACATTTTCACCTAAGTCCTTTTTTTAAACCTTTATAGTAGCTATTTGATTTTTAGACAATGGTGGGATTTTAGGCATTATGATAGCAGCAGCTATTCCTGTTATAACTACAGTTAGATAATATATGCCAAATAGATGAACTAAATCAACTTGTTCTAATATTACTAAACAAAAGGTAATAGATACAGCTGAAAAAGTAGTGGCAATAATTGCAGCTTCTTTACTTGTATAATATCCTTCTTCATATTGTTTATTAGTCAATGCAACCCCCCCTATGGTTCCATCTCCTACCCAAGAGGCAACACAGTCTATAGAGGATCTACCTGGCAATTGGAAAAGCGGCCTCATAATAGGAGTTAAAAGTGCTCCTACAAATTCTAAAAGTCCAAAGTCTGTTAAAAAAAGGTAATAAAAATCCTGCAAATAAAAACATTGTAAATAAAGTTAAAATTAAATCGTATAAAATCAATCCACCAGTATCCTCTGACCAAATCCATTCAGGTCCTATTTGGAAATAGACCATAATTGTAAGTATTAAGCCTATTATTCTAGCGATAACCCACAAGTTTGACACATTAAATACTCCCTTTAAAAAAATATCATTTTCAATGAAACTAGGCTTAAAAACTTATATATCACAGTTACTATCCCAGTAAATGTGATAAAAGCTAATACTATGGTAGGTAATACCTCTTCTAATGCTGAAGTCATCTTTCCAGCCAGTAAAGCAACTACAATAGTAGTTTTGCCTTCATATTGAAAGGGAAACATAAGTAATATGATGCCTAGCATAGATGGTAGTATGAATTTTAGATAGTCTAAAATTGAATAATTTTGTTTAGTCTGTACTCTTTCCATAAATAAATAATCCCCCATTTTACTATTTTAAATTTATTTAATTCCCCCTTATCTAAGGTTTAGAGAAATCGCAGTCTCGCAACACAAATCTATTTGCCCCCTACGGTCGCATAGATTTGGTGCTCGTTGGTAGGTCATAAAAAAACTCCCATTCCTAAGAATACATTCTTAGGAACGAGAGTAAATTCGCGTTGCCATCCTAATTCGCCTATATTTCACAATATAAGCCTCTTTAGGTACATATATACCCTGTCACTATAACGGGTGAACCCGTTGCAGCCTAGATAAATAATCTCGGTGCAAAACTCCAAGGCCCTTTTCACTTTAATATACTTAATTCCCTTTCACCAACTGGAACTCGCTGTATAAGTCTAGTTAAAGTTACTTTCCTTTTCCTAGTCTTTAAACCATTATATATTTTACATTATCTAGGGATAAAAGTAAAGTGTTTTTGCTTTTATTTAATTTTCTGCCTTCATACTTTCTACTATTATTTTATCATTTATTCTCTTAAGAGGATATGCTCCTGATAATAAAGCTATTATTGTGGCTCCTATACAAGCTATAATGCATTTTGCCAGGGTATTTTATATTCAAAGGGGGGCTTATTCCAATAATTATTCTAAACAATATATATGTTAGACCTATTCCTATGGTTCCACCAAATATGGCAGCATATATTCCATAGAATAAGCTTTCAAAGGCTACCATTCTCTTGATTCCTGATTGACTCATACCTACTGCCTTTATCATAGCTATTTCCTTTGTTCTTAATATAATATTTGTACTTATGGTGTTGATTATATTTATAGCACTAATTAAAGTGATTATAGCTACAAAACCATATAAAAATATACTCATCATTATACCTATGGCTCTATTATTTCTAGCTTCCTCTGCATAGTCTATATAGTTAATACCTGGTATATTATCCTTTATTTCTTCTAAAATGGTTTTTATATTTTCCTTATCTCCATCTACTTCCATTTCAATATACATATTTGTATAGGAGTCTCTATTGGAAGATATATTTTTATATACTTCTTCTGTAGTTATGATATATACGCTTCCATTAGGATTATAGACTCTATTAAGGATTCCCTTTTCTAAAACTCCCATTACTGTCAATTCCTTATACTTAATTTCCTCTCCCTCCATATCATCCATATAGGATGCAAAGGGTATTTTATCTCCAACTTTAAGTTGGTATCCTTCCATCAATGTATTATACTCGGAATTTTCATTATAGGCATAAGTATTATTAATTACTAATACTCCATTGTTTTTATTAAGTTCTTCCTTATTAATACTTCCAGCCTTTAAAAGATTTTTTTAATACTTCTAAATTATCATCTCCTATGGTAAATATCTCCACATTATGAATTCTAGTTAAACCATCCTTTTTGTTATCAAATATATATGGTGCCATTTCTATCATCTTATTATTTATTTGCTTATCATTAAGCAATAATTCTCCATTATTACTTGATACCTTGTATACCCTCTTAACATCCTTTACTTCCTTTAATTTATTATATATTTCATTGGACTTACCTTCCATATCTCCAGATATATTGAAATCTCCCATGTCATTACCTTGTACAGCTCCAATTTTAAAGGTGAAGTCTGAAAAAGTAGAAAATGTTATAAATAGGGCTATACTTATGACCATGGAAAATACTGTAATGATAAATCTCTTTTTATTTCTCCTTAGATTCTTATAGGCTATTTCTCCTTCTATGCCTAATATCTTTCTTATTATTTTAGAGTTTTTAACTTTTTTTAAGGTTTGCCTTTTTTTATATTTCTTGTACTTCTAATGGCTTCTAAGGGGGGGGATATTCTTCCAGCTTGTCTTGTAGGACCAATGGCTGATAAGAATACTGTAATTATTCCAACTATTATACTAATTATAAACACCGTTGATGAAATATTTATTTCCATATCATTGACTAATCTAAAGTCCGTCTTTAGTAATTTAATAATATATAAAACTATTTTCATTGCCAATACTCCTGAAAATAAACCAATGGGTATTCCTATTATACTAAGTATACCTGCTTCCCTTAATACTATTCCCCCCCTAATTTGCTCAGGAGTAGCTCCTACGGAACGCAATAATCCAAATTGATTTATTCTTTCTAATACTGAAATATTAAAGGCATTATATATAACGGCAATTGTTGAGATTACTATTAAAACAATCACAAAGATCAATAATGCCATTAAAGCTTCATTAAAGGTATCACTTAGACTTTCAGCAGATAATCTAAGTAATCTATTATTATATTGAATATTTTCATCAGCATTTACTCCTATATCCTCAGCTATGGAAATAATCTTTTACTAGCGTTTTTTTTATATTAGGTATTTTTATATATGCACCATAATTATCATTAGATATATTATCTAATCCTGTAATCCCTTGGGTTACAAAGCTGCCACGCCAAAAATATCTTGGTTGTATAAACCCTACTACTGTATATTCCTTTTCTCCTGTTTTTTTCAAAGGTTTCATTTGTTCTTATGACACTTCCATACTGGTCTCTTCCCTCTTCAATAATTCTGTGTCCAATAGTTAAGTTTATCTTGTGTCCTAATTTTACCTCTTCTTCAAAATAATTTGCCATCCAATTTTCTATGACTATTTCATTTGGACCTTTTGGAAATCTTCCTTCCTTTAATTCAAAGGGGGGGACCATCTCTAAGGATTTATCATCAAAGCCATCTATTTTAATATATCTATAGGGAACATTCCATCCATAGTGGTCTCTTTCTTCTTCAGTAGTTTCTATAATAGGGGGGGAAAAACTCTCCTCCCTAATTATACCTACTTCTTCTACTTCCACATGATTTATTAACTTCTCTAAGGTTTCCTTATTTATATTAGTAAATTTAGCATGATAAGAACCATTTTCCCTTATAGCTTCCTTGATTAGGGCACCTCTTACAGATACGATAATTGTGCCAATGGCAGAAATAAGGGCTACGGATAAGATTATTCCCAATATAGTTAAGAGGGTTCTATTTTTTTTGTCCCTTTAAATATCTATAGGTGATGTCCTTATAATTTTTCACTTCTAATCACCTCATCTTGAACAATAGCTCCATCTTCTATGGTTATTATTCTGTCTGCTTGAGCTGCAATATTTAAATCATGGGTTATTAAAATTAAAGTTTGATTATATTTTCTTACGGATATTTTTAATAAATCTACTATTTCTTTACTATTTCTACTGTCTAAATTTCCTGTAGGTTCATCAGCTAAGACTATAGATGGTCTATAGGCCAAGGCTCTACCTATTGACACCCTTTGTTGCTGTCCTCCTGAAAGCTGATTTGGTAAATGGTCTCTTCTTTCCTGTAATCCAAGTATGTTTATTAGTTCTTCTACATGTTCTTTGTTTATATTTTTTTGAATCTAAAAGTATAGGCAATAATATATTTTCTTCTGCTGTCAACACTGGCACTAAATTGTAAAATTGAAATATAAATCCAACCTTTCGCCTTCTAAATATGGCCAATTCCTTTTCCGATAGACTATATATATCTACACCATCTACATAGACCTTTCCACTGGTAGGCTTATCTACTCCACCTAATAGATGTAATAAAGTAGATTTCCCTGAACCACTAGGTCCTACTACTGCTAAAAATTCACCTTGATTTATAGTTAGATTAATGTTTTTTAAAGCTTCTACCTTTGTATTTCCACTTCCATATGATTTACTTAAGTTTTCAATTCTGGCTATCTCCACAAATTTTCCTCCTATTTCATTATTCTAACTATTAGTTTATTAGATGAACCTTACAATAAGGTGAATATCTAAATTACAATTTAGTAAGATTCCCTTTATTCTTTAAAAATGTAATAGTAAATTCAGTTCCATAATTTTTTTTGCTTTTTACAGAAATAGCTCCTTCTTGAGACTCTATTATTAATTTAGCCAAGTTAAGTCCTATTCCTATACTTTCAGGTTTTACTTCACTACTTACTTTATAAAACCTTTCAAAAATATGGGGGGGAATATGTTTTTATCTATACCTTCACCATTGTCTTTAATCACAATGCTACTAAATAATGGTGTATCCTCTAATATAATCTCTATTTCTCCACCACCATGTTCACCTGCATTTTTTTTATAATATTAATTAAAGCCTCTGCTGTCCAATCTATATCTCCATAAAACCAAGACCCTAAATCTCCCTTTATATTTATATTTTGATTTTCTAATTGTGGAGCTAATGCTTTTAAAGCTATATTTAATGCATCCTTTAATAGTATATTTTCCTTTTTAAAATCAATAGCTCCCGCTTCAATTCTAGCTACTTTTAAAAGATTTATTATTAACCATTCCATTCTTTCTAATTGTTCCTTTGTTTTTTTCTAGAAACTTAGTTTGAGTTCCCACATCCATAGTATTGTCTCCCATTAGGATATCATTTAATACTATTAAAGAAGATAGGGGGGGAGTCTTTAATTGATGAGATATATCCGATATCATGTTTTTCAAAAATATTTTATCTTGTTCTAATATGTTTAAACTATTTTCCAATCTATTGGCCATTTGATTGAATCGATGATTAAGTATATTGAAATCTCCTTCTCCTTCTTCATCTAGATATATGGAAAAATCACCTTCCACTACCTTTTCTGCAGCATTAGAGACTCCTTGTACTTTACTATATATTTTTTTTGTATTCCATCATTACAATAAAACCTAAGGGAATTATAAATAATAGAATTAAAATAAATGAAGTTACTTGAATATTAGGAGTCAAACCCTTTAGTATAGGTTGATATTCTTTATCCATTTCAATATCATATCCATAGTCCTTTAATATCTGCTGTCCTAACTTTATATTCTCTTTAGTTGCTCCTTTAGTTATATAGGGTATTATATCTTCCTTTAATTCTGAATTATCCTTTATTAAATTACCAACTAAGGCCCAATCTCGCTGTACTATTTTAGCATTGACTTTGTCCATAGCCATATTTATTGTAAAAAAATCCTACTAATGCAAATAACAATTGAAGTATAAGAAGTTTTATAATTATTGTTCTAAATTCTTTATTTCTAAGCAATTTATTCACTCCTTACTTCTTCATCCCATGTATATCCTACGCCCCCCCTTACCGTCTTAATATATATAGGGTTTGAAGAATCTTCTTCTATTTTTCCCTTAATCTTCTAATATAAACGGATAGGGAGTTATCATCAACAAAATTTCCATCTACATCCCAAAGATTTTCCAATATCTTTACCCTAGGCAATACTTGATGAAAATTACTCATTAAGATAATCAACAGTTTGTATTCTGATGGTGTTAACCATATTAATTTATTGTGAATATATACCTTTGATTCTAAAAGATTTACTTTTATATTCTTAGATAATAACATTTCTCTTTGGGGGGGAATTGTAGCTGCTCTCCTTAAGACTGCTTTAATCCTTGAAATAAGTTCTTTAATCCTAAAGGGTTTAGTAATATAATCATCTCCACCTATATCCAGCCCCATTACAATACTTACTTCTTCATCTTCAGCAGTTAAGAATATTATAGGAGTGATTTTATCTCTTCTTATATATTTACATAGATCAAATCCATTTCCATCTGGCAATCCCACATCTAATATTATTAAGTCATATTCCTCTTTATCTATTAATTTCTTTCCCTTTTCAAAATCACGAGCTATATCTAAATAATATCCTTCATTTTTTTAATGAATACTCTATTCCCATGGCTAATGTCAAATCGTCTTCTACTAAAAGAATCTTTATCATTTCCATCCCTCCATTGGATAAATTATATCATATGAAAATATGTAATTTAATAAATAAAAAAAACTTAGATAAGAAAAACCTTAACTAAGTCTTTTGGTCTAAGTAAATACATGACAAATTCTATTCTACTATTTTAGTTCTCTTTAATGACATAAATAATAATACTGATGTAACAGCTCCAGTTAACCCTTGTATCAAATTAGCTGGTACAGATGCCAATGCAGCCTTTCCTCCATACATAAATATTTCAGCTAAATAATATCCAAAGCCCATCCATATTCCACTGATTACCATAGCTAATATTGGTGATTTTTTTGCCTATATTTTTTTTCAAGTAATGTACCTGCAATATATCCTTCTATTCCCTTTACTATAAATGTAATTGGAGCATAATGGGTATAAGATAATAAAATATCTGCCAATGCTGAGCCTAACCCTCCCACTATAAATCCGCCTTTTTTTACCTAAAATCATAGCTGCTAAAAATATAACCATATCACCTAAATTTACATATCCATTACCCCCCAATAATAGGTATATGGATTACCATAGTCATTACCACAGTTAAGGCAATTAATATGGCAAGCTTTGTCATAGATTTAGTATTCATTATTCTACCTCCTCGCTTTGTATGGATACAATTCTCTGATTTTTAATAGTGTATCTATTATTATGATAACACTTTTTAAGTGTTATTGCTAGGGTGTTTTTATATTTTGTACTAAATCAAAAAAAATTATCAGGAGAAATTCTCCTGATAATTAACGTAAAATATATTCTTGTTTAAGTCTTTCTTTTTTTAATCTTTTCTTTTTTTCATTTGCTTTTCTATCCTAGTATTCAACTCTTCTCCTTCATTTTTAATTAACATATAAGAAGCAAGACTTGATAATACATCAGATATTGGATAGGCTAACCAAACTCCCATGGCACCTAAATTAAATACTTTAACAAGTATCACTGCCATAGGCATCATAATTATCAACTGTCTTAAAACAGATATCAATATGGAATATCTAGCCCTACCCATAGCTTGATAATAAAAGATAGATACATAATAAATACTTATTATAGGGAATACTGCCACCATTGTTCTATAGGCCCCCCCTACTGCTTCTTTAATAATCTCTGAATCCTTTATAAATAATGATATTAACTGAGGAGCAAATATCATAGAAAGTCCCCCCCATAATATACCAGATGTTACAAAGGCAGATAAGGTAGTTTTATCCATTATATCCTTAAGCCTTTTATAATTCCTTGCACCTACATTATATGCTGCTATAGGTTGCATTGCAGAAGCAATTCCAAACATAGTCACAAATAAGAACATATATATTCTAGTTATTACACCTAGGATAATTATTCCCTTATCTCCTACTGTATTTAATAATAAATTATTTAATACAGCCATAACTATTCCCTCTTCTGACTCTACTATAAAGGAAGATACACCTACTAATACTATTGGAATTATTATCTTCTTTTGAAGTTTAAAGCCTGATGGGATTTTATATTCTTTTTTTAATCTTAATATAATTATAATAAGCGTATATAAATCCTATTATTTGTGAAACTGTAGTGGCAATGGCAGCTCCTTTAACACCTACTCCCATACGAACAACTAATATATAGTCTAAAATTACATTAGTTATTGCCCCCCCTATACTATTGCTGGCAATGGATATCTTGTTATTTCCTAAAGCTATAATGATATTGGATATAAATATAGTTAAACTTAAAAATGTACTTCCAAATATTATTATACTTAGATAATCCATGGCATATGGCAATATCTGCTGACTTGCCCCTAAGGTTATAAGTATCTTTTCTCTAAATAAAAACACTATTGTAGTTAATGTAATCATAATAGAAATAGCTAAACTAAAGCCATTATTTACTATCTTTCGTGAATTTTCTAGATTATCTTGTCCATTGGATCTAGAAAATGCAGTGGATGTACCTAAGGCAATCATAGTACTTAAAGCAATGATTATCCTTTGTACTGGATATACAAGGGCAAGGGCTCCTATTCCATGGGAGCCCACTTTGTTACCAACAAATAATGTATCTACCATACTATAAAGTTCCGAAATCAACATGGAAAGTATAATTGGAATTGAAAATTTAAATAATAATTTTCCAATCTTTTCTTCCCCAAACATTTTACTTCCTTTACCCATAAAAAAAACCTCCATTTATGCTACCTTACTATAGTAACATTTTGGAGATATTTTTCATTGACTCTATTACTTACTTTTATGGACTATTTAAGTTTTATAGAAAATATATTTTTTTTAGAAAAACTTAAAATAATCCTATATATTATTCTTTTTGTACATTGTTTAATAAAATTAAAACGGCTCCATTAGGCTTTATAGTAGTTAAAGCATTAAATACTATGGCCTTTTTTTCCATAGTAATATGAAATATCTGGATGGACATATTTTTTTTAATAGTTCCCAATGCCAATTATCTATTCTTTCTGGACTTCCTAAATAAATCCATTTATCATAGGATGAACCATAATTTTTATTTAAATCATATTTAGTGATTTGAAAATCATTTTTCATATTGTATAAATTTATAGAAATTTTTCTTTCTTTAGGTTTTTCTTCTTTTTCTTCTCTATATATAATGTCCTCATTTATATCTATAGGATTATATAATAAAATTTGATATCCTACCTCTGATTTCGTAACAATATGCCCTTCTCCTTTAGATATTACTTCTTCTCCTAAAAGGGCCAATAACATAAATGCATAATATGAGGGCTTATTTAAATAGTTGTTAGTATATATACCATTGCCTCCAAAGAAGGTATCATTATTTAATTCTATATTCTTTGATATTTCATCTATCATTTTTAATATTATACGCTTATTTAAATGAGTATAACTATGAATTATATATGGAACCATGTTTATTGTATCTTGGATAGGAGCTATCTCTATTTTAGGGAAATAAGGATTTAATTTTTTTAACATCCCTGTTAAGCCAAGATTCCACATCTTCATCATATATATATGAAAAATTAGAAACAAAGTCATCTATTATATGCTTTTCTACTCCTGTTGTATCTATTAATGGTGTTAATTTTAATCCTAATATGAAATCCAGTATATTCTCCACTCTAGTCCAATTTATAAATCTTTGATTTTTCCCTCTATATATGTCCATATCATCAGAAAACAGCCTATTTACCAAGCAATATTTAAAGCCTATTTCCCTTTGAATTTCTTCTAAAATTCTCCTGTTTTCCTCTTCTAATAATAAGGATATATCTCCTAAATCTATTAGGTCTGGTCTTGAAAACTCTTCTATAGTTTCCCCCTTCTAAATCTATATCTAATTTTATAATTTTATTATCATAATTATACCTTTCATAGTCTTCTAAATAATTGGTTAAGTAAGGTAAAGCTTCTTTAATATCAAAATAGGTAACTTTCTTCATATTTTCCAATTGTTTTTGACTTACTTTATATTTTTTTCCTGTATTGTAAAGGAGTCATATTATAGTGTATTTTAAAGTGTTTGTTATAATATCTTACATGGGAAAAACCTACTTCTTCTGAAATATCTGATATAGATCTATCTGTATCTAATAATAATTTTGTAGATTCCTCTACTCTAATTTGATTTAAATATTCATTAAAACCTAGACCAAAGGTATCTTTAATCTTGTATGAAAGATATTGGGAACTTAAAAATTCCTTTTCAGCTATATCCTGTAGACTGACTTTATTCATATAATTATTACTTAGATACTTTACTATTCTATGATATCTTTCCAGCTGTTCTTCGTCTTCTTCTAGATTTTCACCTTCATAAAAAAAAGATAATGAAAGTTATTTAATAGATGATACATCATCTCTAGTAGATTTCTTCTATTTTATCTTCATAATCATCTATTTTAGATGCCACTTCAAATAGAAGTATGGATAAGTATTTTCGCAGTATATAATACTTTTCATCTTCTTGATCGACTTTGTTGGAAGAATCTGTATAGAAAAAGGTCTCCTTTGCATCATCATAATATCTTTCAAAAAAAATTAGGATCTATATTTATTATTAAAACCAGATTATCTTTATCTACTGATTTTACCCAATATACTTCATTTGCATTTATAATTTCTATTTCCCTTTTATTAAGTATATTGGTTTCTGTTTCTATACCTACTTTTATAGCTCCCTTTAATACAAAGAGAATTTCTATGGAATCCTTCCAATTAATTGGATATTCTATAATATTTCCCAAACGTATATTTATAGGTAAATCCTTTAAATATTCAACACGTTCTCTCCTCATAACAATCTTCCTTTAGTATATTGTCTAAATTATTCAATAAAATCATCTCTATGGTGAAGTCCCAAAAGATTCGCTACTGGTAAGGTAAATATTATACCTGTACCTGGTTCTTCTAATTTCCCAGCATCTACCATAGCTTCTACAATACCCTTTATCTTTTCCCTTTCTGAAAGAATAAGGATTATCTCCTTTGAAGCTTCAATGTTTACATTTAAAAACTTCTTTACTTCTGATTCTCCTGTTCCTCTACCATAGAATATAGTGGCCCCCCCAGTAGCTCCTGCTTTTTTTTCGCTGCATCTACAACTTTATCTGCTTTTCCCCTTTCTACTATGGCAACTATACATTTTATATCTATCATTTTACACTCTCCTTAGAATTTAGTTAGTATTCCCAGAATCAATACTGATACCATGGCCCCTATAGATGTAAGGCCAATTATTCCAAACCCTGATAATAAGGGGGGGTCTGCTGATTCTATAATACTGGCTAGTCCTATGGCTAATGCCATATTTAAAGGTATGTTTACAGGCCCTGTTGTAGCACTAGCTGAGTCCATAGCTATAGAAGGATATGGCTCTGGCGCTAAAAATGCTAATATTATTACTAAAATAAGAAGTGGTGCTATTATCTTTACATATGGCACATTGGATATTATCTTAAACAATCCTATTGCCATTCCTAAACCAAATCCTGCAGCTACTCCATGTAATAATACGTTGTGAGGGATAGCCCCTACAGATAATTCTTCAACTTCTAAAGCTAAAGTTTTTAAAGCTGGCTCTACTAGTGTTCCAAAATATCCTATAATAAATCCTACTAATACTATTAACCATTTGTTATTTAAAACATACAAGTTTCTTCCTACAGAATCTCCCAGGGGGGGAATTAAACTCATATTGGTACCTTTTAAAAATAAGTGTAAACCTATAACAGCCAAAATAATACCTATACCAAATTCCTTTACATTTTCAATTGGCTTTCTTAATATTATTATTTGAAAAATTGCCATTATGACAGTTAAAGGCAAAATACCCTTCATGGTTTCCCACAAAGGAGATAAAATCTCCATTATTTTCAATATATGCCACTCCTATCTTATTTATAATATACTTATTTTTTTATACCCAGTTATAGTATATCATAATCTAAGAAATTGTTATCTCATTAAAATTCCCTATCTCTGTATATCTTAAATGATATATGTATGGAAAATAATTAGGACCTTATTGAAAGGTCCATAATATCTTTTATATCTGTCCTATTTAAAAGGTAAAACATCACTTAAATAATTTCATTTAATAACTTATTTTTATCAATTATATTATATTCTTTAGCTATTTTTTCTAGATATGCATATACATTATCCTTTAGTTCAATACCATTTTCCATATTTGATTTCAACCTATTATACTCTATTTCTCCTGGCATGAATATCTCTTTAATATTTGCTTTTTTTCTTACTTCCCTTAATAAAGCTAATATACTCTTGAACATCTAGTATGAAGTTTTCTTTAGGTCCAAATTTTGATATGTCAATTGCAATCATAATGTGGCCTACACCCTCATTTTCAATATCGTCCCCCCCCTTGCCCTTAGACTAACAACATCTTTACCTGCTTTCGCATTTGCCAATGCGAAACACAAAATATCTACTATTAAAGATAGACCATAACCCTTATGTTTTGCCATAGGCATTAGCATCCCCCCTTTCCACTAGTCACAACCTTAGGATCCAAAGTCATATTCCCTTCTAAATCCATTGCCCAATTTGGTTCTAGTTCCATATCTTTTAAAGCAAATTGTTCTATTGCTCCAAAGGCAACTGCACTAGTAGCCATATCTAGTATTATTGGTGTAGTTTTTCCCGTTGGTATGCTTATAACTATGGGATTTGTACCTAGTAATTTTTCAACTCCTCCAAAAGGAGCCATACTAGGCGTAGCATTTGTCACTACAATACCTATTAAATCGTTTTCTGCAATTTTACCACCATAATAATTTCCAACTCCAAAATGATTACTATTATTCACTGTTACACATGATATTCCATGTTTTTAGCTGCATTTATACAGATATCTAATGCCTTTGGTGCTACCACTAAGCCTAGTCCATTATCTCCATCTAATTTTATAAGTTTCTCATCTTGGTTAAGCTGTTTTATCTTTGGATTAGTATTGATCTTACCTGATTTGAGTTTATATACATAGTTTTCTAATCTACTGAGACCATGGGAATCTACTCCTGTAAAGTCAGAACGTAATAATACTTCACTTGCTATATTAGCATCCTCTTCTTCTAATCCTGTTTTTTTTAAATATTTCAATAACTATTTTTTTTAGAAAGTCATATTTAAATTTCATTTTTGCCTCCTGGAATTATATTTGTTTCATTGTATTCTCTTTTTTTTAGATTTTCTTCTTTTTCTTTGCAAAAATATCTTTTATCAACGGATTGAAAAAGGCAATTAAAGAAATTATTAAAATAATTAATGATAAAGGTCTTGTAATAAACCCTAGCCAACTGCCATTATCTACAATTAATTGTTTTCTTAATGAGTTCTCTGCAATTCTTCCTAATATTAATCCTAATACAAAGGCTGAACTTGAGTAATTAAATTTATCAAAAAAAATAACCTATAAAACTAAAACTAAATAAAATCAATATATCTGTGAAGTTATTCCTTAATGAATAAGCTCCTACTATACCTAATACCATAATTAAAATAGCTAATAATGGATACGGCAAATTTAGTATTTTAGCGAATTCCCTAGAAATATATTTCCCTAATACTAACATTAATATTGAACTTACTATTATAGCTATAAATATGCTATAAAGCATATTTGGTTGTTGCTGTATTAATAAAGGACCTGGTGTTAAGCCATGCAACATAAATGCAGCCATTATAATTGCTGCAACAGGGCTTCCTGGAATACCTAATGTTAATGTAGGCACTAAACTTCCTCCTACAGCTCCGTTATTCGCTGCTTCTGGAGCAATTATCCCTTCATCTATTCCAGTTCCAAATAACTCTGGTGTTTTACTTGTCCTTACTTCTTCACCATATGCTATAAAAGCAGCTATGGAACCTCCTGCTGCAGGTATAATCCCTACAATCGTTCCTATTATAGATGCTTTTAAGTACGTAGTCCATTTACTAAATATCTCCTTAAATTTTATAAATTCAAATTTTGCATTTTTTTTCAATTTTACTCTCTTGAATAGTATCTCCACAATTAATAGATATGTTTTTATATACTTCAGCTATTGCATATGCTCCTATCATTACAGGTATATAATCTATGCCTCCATATAACCATGATTGCCCAAATATAAACCTCTCTGCACCATTTATAGAATCTAATCCTATAGTTGATAATAATAAACCTAAGGTACCTGATAACAAAGCTTTAGCTTGGTTTTTTTGAACCTAAACTAGATATACAACTTAAACCTAATAAAGCTAACACAAAGTATTCAGCACTTTGAAATTTAAGAGCTACTTTAGCTAATAAAGGAGCTGATACCAACATTGCTATTGCTGAAAAAGTACTTCCAAAAGCTGACGATGTAAAGGCTAGGCCTAATGCTCTACCTGCCTTCCCCTGTGAAGCCATAGGATAACCGTCAAAAGTAGTTGCTATAGAACTTGGTGTTCCAGGTACTTTTAATAATATAGAAGATATACTTCCTCCTGCTTGCGCTCCAACATTTACTGCTACTAATGTAATTATTCCAACTATTGGATCCATATTATAAGTAAAGGGCAACAACAATATAACTGCCATAGAGGGACCTAAACCTGGTAATGCCCCCCCACTAACTAGTCCAAATGCAGTTGCTAAAAGCATAAATAATAGAGCCAATGGATTAAACACCGTTGTAAATGCTTGTATCACAAATTCCATCTTTTCACCTCATTTAATATATTAAATAACTCATCTCTCTAAAACTCCTATACCTCTTGGCAATGCAACGAAGAATAATTTCCCAAAAGTTAAAGTAATAGCTACTGTCAGAACTAATGAAAAAAAATAAGAGTTTTTAAAGTTTCTTTATATCCCATTACTCTGGAAGCTAACATTGAAAATATAAAGGTTCCAAGAATAAACCCTATAATGTCCATAGTAAATATGTAAACTGCCAATAATACAATACTTATAAGCATTGTTCTAAAACCTTTATCTTTAAATTTAGATGTTTTTTTCATCTTTATTTTCCTTGATATTCTTTATATTTTTATATGTTATATATATTAAAAGTATAAAACTTATAGCTATAATAATTTGGGGGGGAAATCCGCTAGCTCCTATTTTATCACTGGATATGGTAATTTCTTCAATTTTTCTTGATTCCATAAAGAATATCAACAGCACTAAGCCAATAAAACCATTGAATAAAAGTTCCATAAATTCACTCCTTTATTTACTCAGGTACTCATATGAGTACCTGAGTACTTTATAATTACTTTACTAAAATCTTCTTAAACTTAGCTATTTCGTCTTTCCACATTTGACCATATTCTTCTTGTCCAATAAACCCAGGAATTATATCTGACATATCCTTTTCTGCTGCTTCTCTATAAACATCTGAATTATAAACCTTTTCAATTACATCTTCTAAATAATCTTTTATTTCTTGAGGAGTTCCTGCTTTAACTGCGAAACCTCTCCATGAACCCTGAGTAAAGTTTATGCCCTTCTCTACTGTAGTAGGAACATCTTTTAATTCATCTATCATTTCTAATCTTTCATCATGTAATACTACTAAGGGTTTAATATCTCCAGATCTAACCATAGTTAAAAATGATATTACTTTATCTTGATATATATCTAACTCTCCACCTAAAACCGCTGCCTTAGTTTCTGCTGCTGAATTATATGGAACGTATGTTAACTCTATTCCTGCCTCTTCTGCAAATCCATCAGCCATATAATTATCTAATCCTCCTGGAGAAGTACCACCAATTTTTAATTTACCTGGGTTTTCTTTTGCATATTCTAATACTTC
>JMBV01000310.1_pt1 | contig 16864 bp, 29 predicted proteins | sample 616531 | NCBI WGS metagenome assembly JMBV01 (sample SAMN02727904, study PRJNA239997) | anaerobic digester metagenome | biome: anaerobic digester; isolation source: mesophilic anaerobic digester inoculated with municipal waste water sludge... | place: Germany: Bielefeld University, CeBiTec ... | reverse complement strand
AAGTAACAATTTAAATAATCAGCTTCGTTTAACCAATAATCATTTGGTTTCTTAGGTGTGCAATTTTATTATTAGTTTTCAAAAATATTTAATATTATTTTGCTAAAATCTATTGACTTTAATTAGCTGGTCTCTTTTAATTAGATGATATGAAATCCTTTTGGAATTTATCTTAAAAGATTGGATATACTGTCATAATCCAACCTACAGCAATAACTGTTATAACTATAAATGGAACAAAGCCCATTTTTATAAGGTCCTTAATTGAATAGTTTCCAACTCCCATCATTAAAGGTACCGCCGGTGTAGCAAGTGGTGTAAAAAAACGCCGTCATACTAGCAATCATACAAAGCATAATTGGTCCTATTGGATTTGCACCCATTGATTTACACATCATAATGTATAATGGTGTGAAAATAGAATACACCCCCCCAAGGTTTAGCATAAACTGAGTTAAAATAAATGGTACCAAGAATAAAAGAAGTCCAGCAATATAGTTGTTATTTAGGTTGATAATAATACTTGAAAGATAAGAGCCTATCAAATCTGCCGCACCTGTATTTGACAGTGCACTAGCAATACCTAAACATCCAATATATAGTAGAACCATATTTAGATTCATTGAAGAAATTACCTCTTTTGTATCTAGTAGACCAGAAGCCGCAATAATTAAAGCACCTATCATGGTTACTTGCCAAGTGGCTAATCCCAACCGAGATGAAAACACTAAACCTAAAAGAACTAAAACAAATGTCCCAAAACCAATCACTTCATGAAAAGTGCTTAACTTTTTCTCCTCTTTAGATGAACTCTTATCAAAACTAGCTAGAGCTTCCGGGGGGGTTACGTCTGGAGTAAATTTCGGTATGATAAAAATAGCCATCAATATAATTGCAATTGTTGTTGGCAATTTTGCATATGTAATATCCATAATACCCATGTTAAACTCAGTATACTCATAAGCCTCTAAAACCCTTGAATCCTTGCCATTTCAGAGATTGCCGAACTAAACGGTAGAGTGATAACGGTTCCAATAGCAGTAACACCAATTGAATACATAATTTTTGAAGGACTCACGTCCATTTCCTTGCACACTGATAGCGCCATAGGAAAGACGATACTAAATACCGCAACAGCACTAGGTATGAACTGAGCCAAGACAGCTGTTAAGATTACATATCCTGCTATAACCTTACGAAATGAACCCTTACTCGCATTACTTATAGCTGATGATATCTTACTGATCATCGATGTTTTATTTAAGCCTGCAGAAACAACAAAAATACTCGCCATTAATATTGCACTTGAATTTCCAAATCCACCCAGTGCAACCTGAGCATCTAAAGATCCAGAAAGTACCATAGCCATCATACTGATTAAAGCGATTACCGTGATTGAAACATACTTTGTTGCAGTCCCAAAGGCTATCAAGGTAATAATAAATATTATAAGACTGATCATTAATTGATTCATTCTCTCATCACATCCCTTTCAATAATTTATTTAAGCAATATTCGACTCAAATATTGCTACTTCTATCTAATAGATTATCACTTGACACAATGTTTAATCAAATATATAATCTTTATTAATATCTATACCATTTTTTTTATAAGGTGGGTGAATCAATTGAAATTAGAACAATTTGAACAGGTTATAGAATTACTAAAGACAGGATCTTTTAGTCAAGCAGCACGTAATTTATATACTTCCCAGCCCAATCTCAGCTATTCAATTAAACAATTAGAAGATGAATTTGGCTTTCCACTTTTCTTAAGGACAAATAATGGGGTTATTCCAACGGATGAAGCTAAAGATTTGGTCGAACATATGACAATAATATATCGTGAATATAATATCTTACAGGATTATCTAAGAAAACCGACTAAACAGCATAGATTATTCCTAAAAGTTGCTATTATGAACCTATATAGAGCAGTTCCAGATTTAGCATTAATTATCAATAAATATATAGATACTCCTATTAATTTTTCCTTTATGTATTATACATCTTATGATGCTCTTATTGAGCAGGTAAGCACTTCACAAGTGGACTTTGCTTTGATCGGCATACTATCCCCCCCTTACGAAAAAGTTGTAAAATCAAAGTTTAAGAATAACTTTATCGAGTATCATAAATTTAGCGATTCACCAATTAATATTTTAGTTGGACCAAAGAATCCACTTTATCATAATGATTCTCCTATATATCTTAAAGACATCTATCCCTATACATTAATCTCCTATGGGGGGGATAACAATGATGAACCTTTTTTTCTCTTTGACACACGCAACAGGACTTGATAATAAAATGTTCGGTAGGGTACATGTAAATAGTAGTCATCTCTTTCATGAAACTATACATTCCACTTCGGCCATAGGATTAGTTCCTTGTACAGAACAATCCATAATGGAAAATACCATATTGAAAGATTTGCGGATGATTAAAATAGAAGATTGTACAATAAATGCAGAGCTAGGCTGGATTAAGCTCAAACGTCTACCTCTTTCAGATATTGCAGCTGAACTACTTGAGACTTTACAGAAGTTATTTTAAATAATGAAATCATGAAGTTAAATTAACTGTTAGGTTACTTGATATTGATAAATAGATAATAAATAATAAGCTGTTATGCGGCGAGTGACTATCCTCCATATAACAGCTCAAATTACTTAATCTACCAATGCTTTCTAAAGCCTCTTCTATTACCCATGTTGGTCCAGCTAGAAAATGAGGAAATAAGTTGGAATTAGTAGTATTACAGTGCCATTATTCAATAAATTCGACAAATTTATTGGAACCATAAGTATTACAGCAATGGATGCAATTATTGAAAAAGTATATAAACAAGTTATAGTAGATATGAAAAATGCTAGTGAAGGAACAAAAAATAATTTTAATATTAATTATAATCTTTAACTAACAAAGCCCGGAACCTTAGTATACCCTATTGGTTCCAGGCTTTAATCTCGAGGATTCTTTTCATTTTAGTTGCTAGGGCTAAAATCAGCTGTTTCCGGACAACCCCCCCTTTTTACTCATAAAGTAACTCTATTTTAAAACGTATCTTGTGGCTCTAGCAGAACCTATTCTCATAATTTTGTTCTGCTTAATAAGGCTATTTAATAACTTTGTTGCTGGGAAAGCTGAACATCCAAGAAGTTCTTCTACATCTCGTCTAGTAATTTCAGTTTTAGCCTTTAAAAGATTAAGCACTTTTTCCTCATCACTTAATATTTCATTCTCTATATCCACATCAATATAATTCATGTTTGGAATAATAACTAAAAAAAAGAAGCTGGTCCTGGTAAGAATTCGGGTTGATTTTTATTGCCTTCATAACTTTCAATAATTCTTTGTATTCCCGTACCATAACTTTCAATCAATTCTAAACGATAAAATATATTTGCAACTATAGTGTTTCTAGTCTGAGATACTCCTCCCATTATATCAATTAGGGTAAACCCTTTAACCAAACTGCCTATCGATACAAATTCAATTCTATCATCAAAATATTAATTAATATACTTCCTGTGTAATCATAATCCCTGTGAACTATAGTATTGAGTAGAGCTTCGCGTATAGCGTATTCCGGATAATCAGGATGATCTACTCTTTTCAAATTATCAATAGTAGAATTTTTATTGTTAAAAAAAATTATATGCTCATAGGCTTCATCTACCTGTCTTAATATAGACCCAGTAAATTCCTTCCTTGTCTGAAAGTTTGTTTTTCCAGTACCATTATAAACTGTACATTTTATCGTGTGTTCACATTAATTCTCTCTATATTCCATAATGTCACCAAATTAATTATTTATATTATCTCGATTATCTCATAATATTATATAGATTCCAATGTAGATAATCGAGATAAATCGACATAAATGGCGATTGAATTAATAAGAGAACTCATTAGTGCTAGTTTAATCTCTGGCTTTCAAAATTGTAGCGAAGCTACTAGATTCTTTAAAGAAGTTATTTCAGGGATTCAAAATATGGTGTTAAGGATAGAACGGGAATAATATCGGTAATAGGATCATAGATAAGACAAAGTTAATAAATATCAAAGGTAATCCAACCTTTACATAATCCCAAAACCTATACCCACCTATACCATAGACCATTGTATTAGGTGGACTTCCAATAGGAGTTGCATATGAACAAGAGCAACCAATAACGATTGCCAGTAACACCGCATGTGGATCCGCACCTATTTCCTTTGCAATGGATACTCCTATAGGTGCCATCAATGCACCAGTTGCTGTATTAGACATAAAGTTTGTAAGTACTATACATATCAATAATATGGCTGCAAGTATAGTTAAAGGGTTTGTCCCTACAAATCCTAAAACAAATTGTGCTATTATAGGTCCTGCTCCAGTCTTTTCTAATGCTATTCCAAGGGATAAAGTGCCTACAAATAATAATATTGTGGACATATCTATTGCATTTAACGCTTCTTTACCTGTTATAGTCTTGGTTACTACAAGAGAAATAGCTCCTATCCAAGCTAATACATAAAAAGGTATTCCTATCTTTTTTTTCAAAGACCATTGCTATAACGGTAAATACCATAATAACTACAGACATAACACTTTTCCATTTTGGCACATCTGAATAATCTATATCCTGATTATAAACACAATCCAACTCATTGGTATCATCATTGCCCTGGGGTAATAATTTAGTCCCAATTAAAATATAATATAAAATACCCGCAATAAAAATTGGTAGTGCTATTGGAGTAAAATCAAATATTCCAAATGGCTGATAACCACTAGCTTCCAATTGTGCAGATGCTATTAAGTTTGGTGGAGATCCTAACAGTGTCAAGCTACCACCCATTGCCGTAGATCCAACTAGGGGGGGCATTAGCATCCTTGACTTTGAATAACCAGCACTTTTAGATATCCCAACAATAATAGGAATAAATATTGCAGCAGTTCCTGCATTGGATAAAAACCCAGATGTTATACCAGTTATAATCATAATAAGTATAATACTATGTTTTTCAGTTTTGGCAAATTTGGTTACTAATCTTCCTAATTTTGTAGCAGCACCAGTTAAAAACAATGCATCTCCTACTATAAACATGGCCATATATAACAATACAGCTGAATCAGTAAAACCAGCAAATGCTTCCTTAGGCTCTAAAATACCCGCAACTATCAAACCTACTAATACAGTCATTGCTGTAAAGCTACAGGCCACTTTTCCCAGAAAAACATAATCATAGCAAATATTAAAAATCCAATAGTGATAATAATCTTTATATTTTCCATATATTTTCTTCTCCTAATGTAATGTTTCATAAGTCTGAACGTTCTAAAATGCAGTTTCTATGTGTAGAAAAAGAGCTATAAAATCAATTGATTTTACAACTCTTTTTAGTATCTTTCACCTTTATCCAGTATACATACTAAATTAATCATAAAGCAAAAATCAAGAAAATAATACTATGTTTTAGATTTGATTTAACTAATTTTAATATTGAAATTACTTATAACTAACAAGCTCTACTCCTTCACTGAGAATTATCTTTTCAAGTTTTTCCATGAATTCAAAACTAGGAGTAGCAAACTTTCTTGAGGGTACTTCAATACCCAATGATTTGTATTTTTCATCTCCAAAAGAATGATAGGGCAAAAGTTCTAATTTTGGATCTTTCAGATGATTTTTCAAAAATTTTGCAGTCTCCCTTATATTTTCCTCATCTGAATTCACTGTAGCTATTACCGGTATACGAACTACCACCGGTACTTTTAACTCATTCAATCTGGCTATATTATTTAATATCTTCTTATTACTAACTCCTGTGAAATATTTATGTTTATCATTGTCCATGTGTTTTAGGTCTATAAAAATTAAATTTAATTTTTCTAATACGTCTTTCATTTCATCAAAATCAAAAAAAACCTGATGTTTCAATTGCCAAATCTATGGCTTTATCATAGAGTTTATAAGTAAGCTCTCTTAACATATCTTTTTGAAGCGTCGGTTCTCCACCTGAAAAAGTGACTCCTCCACCCGAAAATCTATAAAATAGTTTCTGTTTTTCTATTACTTCTAACAATTCATCTATATGATATTTATGAACCAAATAATTTGTATGATCTTCCTTTAAAACATCATGATTAAATATATTTGTACCAAAGCCAACTGAACTTTCAGGATTTGCACACCACTGGCATCTTAGTGGGCAACCTGCAAAAAAAATATAATGGTCCTAATCCCCTCGCCATCATTCACTGAAAAATTTTGAGGTTCCATAAAGTATCCACTTAAATAAGACATAGTAAGTCCTCCTAAAAATAAACCTTAAAGAGGGTATAGCCTGGCGGAAGCCACTTAAAAAGTCCAATTTTGTCATCCTGAGCGATAGGGAAGGATCTCAAACATGTTGGCATAACAAGATTCTTCGACTACGTCTCAGAATGACAGTACAAAAACTATAGTTTTTCAGTGGCCCCCCTCTTAATGCTATATCCTTTTTTTAGATTTAATAATTGCTATGGGCTGTTCTTGCTATAATAGCATCCTGCATGGTTCTAGAAAGATTCACAAACTGTGTACTATAACCAGCCACTCTAACTAATAAATCTTTATAATCTTCTGGTTTCTCCTGTGCTTTACGTAAAGTTTCAGTAGAAATCGTATTGAATTGAACATGGAAAGCGCCTAAAGAGAAAAATCCTTGAATCATAGAACCTAAATTACTTTGACCCCCCCTTTTAGTATTTACTAAATCTTCATTTAATCTAAGGTTTAATAAAGTTCCTCCGGAGTGTACATCCTGGTTTAATTTTGCAGCAGATTTCATAGCAGCCAATAGGGTAGAAGTATCGGACCCTGCAAATGGAGAAACCCCCCTCTGACAATGGTTCCTTAGCTTTTCTTCCACATGGCGTTGCACCTACTACCTTTCCTGTTGGTAAATAGTTGGAGATTCCCATAAACGCTGTATTAAACGGATTTCCATCTATGTCCTTATATCCATGTCCCTCTTTATAATAAAAGTTTGCCATCTCAATGGCTATATCATCAACATAATCAATGTCATTTCCATATTTAGGTACTTCTAAAGCTAAATTCCTTAATTCATCATAACCTTCCCAGTTTGCATTAAGAGCATCTATTAAAATTTCCATTGTTGTAACCTTATCTTCAAAGACAAGTTTCTTAATAACTGCCAAGGAATTAGAAGTAACAGCAAGACCAATACCCGTTAAAACCGGTCCTAAATTATATTTTGCTCCTGTATCTACTAAATCTTTACCCTTTTCATACAATCTTCTATACAAGAGGATAAGAACGGTCTCGGCACCATTTCCTTGTGTAGCTTTTGTGCTAATAATGTTGCTATAACTGATTGTTCTATTAAATATGATAATTGTTTATAAAAAGCTTCTTCTACTTCTTCATAAGTTTCAAAAGTCTTAGGATTTTTTTTCTTCTAGTCCAATTTTATTACCGGTAATTCTACTTTTTCCTTCATTTAATGCAAATTCCAATGCAGCTGTAAAGTTTATATTTACTGCCGAAGTCCATTGTCCTGTTTTTCTAAAGTGAGGTACGACACATCCACAGTTATTCCAATCCCTAGCATCTTCAGGTTCATATCCTGCATTGATAAGCATTTGATATCCTGCATTATCATTATGAATTGCAGGGAATCCAGTTCCTTTACTTACTAAATGGGTTACGGCTTCTAGAAAGTCACTTGGACAATCCTGATGGATTCTTACACTTAATCCAGGTTGATGGGTTTTTATCCTTTCAGTAGCCTTTAAGCACATATATGACAGATCATTTGTAGCATCCCTTCCATCCCTGGTTTTTCCGCCAACAGTTAGATTTTGGAATTGATTATATCCTGCAAAGTAATCTGCAGTATTTGCTGAAATAGTCCATACCCATTCAGATAATTTAATCCAGTATGCTTCAATTAATTCTTGTATTTCTTCCTTTGTCATTATTCCTTTTTCAATATCATGCTTATAATATGGATACATAAATTGATCAAATCTTCCCACATTAAGAGCCAATGGATTTTCAGATATAATACCACCGATTTGCGTAAACCAAATAAACTGAATAGCTTCATAAAAAGTTGTTGGAGGATGTTCAGGCACAACATCACATATTTCAGCAATTTTTAACAGCTCTTCTTTTCTAGGTGAATCTTCATTTTTTTGCCATTTCTCTTGCCTTATCAGCGTATCTATTTGCATATTTAATAATCCCTTCGGAAGTAAGAATTACGGATTCATAAAATTCCTTTTTTTTCATATCTTCAGCTGAAGTTGAAGATAGTTTAGAGATATATTCTTTTGCTTCTTTAATTATTCCACCAAATCCTTTTTTTTAAATAATACATCTTCGTAGTCAGGAGTTATTTCACCTACCGCCTGTCTCCATTTGGAATCATTATCAACGATTCCTGTATCCACTACTACTTTTGCAGTTTCTTTAGGTAATTGAGCCAGGAAAGCTTCCTCTAATGATTTTCCTTCCCAATAAGGAATATCTCTTTTCTAACAAATGCCCTTTGATCATCCGTCATTAAATATGGATCCTGTACCCTCTTGTCGAAATTATCCATTTCTCTATCTACCCAAGTCCATGAAAATTCTGGAGTTAATATGCCACATTTTCTAAATTCTCCAATTGCCCCTACTACTAATTCACCCTCAAAAATATTGATGTCTAATTGTTCACATGTGTCTTTAAAAGCCTTTGCTCTTCTGATAGGCATTGATTCACCTTCAGTTTTCTTATGAGATTCTGTCCAAATTCTAGCTCTTTCAATAGAAATTGATGGTTTTGAATTGACATAATTTTGTCGTGCTTTTTCTATTCTGTCTGTAACCATATTCTTTCTCCCCCCCTTTATTATGAATTATGTTTATGCATTATTTGTGCGTTATAGCGTTTTTATACCCAGAAAATATCCTATGAATCACTTCAGAATAAGATACTCTTACAAATTATTATCTTAAATGGCAAATAATATCCTTGAGGATAATTATTTGCCATTTATTATTAATAATGTCTTACTTAATAACTAACTATTTTACATAAGTCCCATAACTGTAAGTACTACTCTCATTAATAGCATCCCAACTACTGAAACTATTACTGGTATTGCTAATAGTAATCCTCTATGTTTAGGATTCGTATCTGTAACTAAAACTATTCTTGCAAAGTGTCCTACCAATGTTCCCATAAGCATTGAAGGTATTAATAGAATTGTAGCTTGTGCAGCTGTAATTGTACCTGCGGCATATAGATTGGCTGCAGTAGCAGCTCCAGCAGCCTTAGCAAAGAATGCTGAGACTAAAACGATTACTGATTCACCTGGTAATCCAAAGATTGCCATTATCGGTGTAAATACCATACCAATAATCTCAACCAAACCTGTTAATTGCAAAAATTGAATTATTATATACCCAAGCACCATTGCAGGTACTATTTGCTCTACACCGATATAAAATCCTTTTTTTTGCTCCTCCCATAAACACTTCGACTGCACTCTTTTTCTCTCTTGTGTTTGCCCACTCATCTTATGCACCTACCTTTTTTTACTGTATTTCTTCTTTTCAAGACAAATCTAACTATGTTAGCACCAAGTACTTTACAAATCCATAGTATTACAATGATAGGACCAGGAGCTAGCACTACGATCGGTAACAGCGGAGCCTGAGTTCCAAAAGTGTTTAATATTACAGCGGAACCCGCATATTGGTATGCTGTAAAGATTGATCTTTCATCATCGGTCAACTCCCCCCCGCTTTCTGTTAATTCCTTAGTGAGGGCAGCTGCTACATCTGAGCTTGTAAATGATGAAACAAATGCTAATCCAGCAGAACCACTTATTCCTAATAAAGGCCTAAGTATAGGTGTAAATAGTTTAGTAGCAGCTTGCATTCCACCTAAATGCTCAACTACTTCAATTAATCCAACAGCCAAGCTAACAGTAGGAATCAATGTTAGTGCAAATAAGAATCCTTCCCTTGCCCCCCCAGTTCCACCTTTACCTTGGAAATTAACACCTTCATAAATACCGCCAAATTTACCTGTTAAATTTGAGAAATCAAATGCACTTAAAGGCCCTTCTGCGTTTTTAAATACACCTGAAAATAAAACTATAAGAAGAATAAGCGAAATCCAGCCTTTCAAGGTTACTTTATTTTCTTGTTGTTTCATGACTATATCCCCCCCTCTATCCTTTAAAATTGTCTAGATTCATTATTACAGTAGCAATTAATTTTGATCTTTCGAATAATGATTCAACCACTGCATATTCTCTAACAGTGTGATTCCATTCACCGCGAATACCAAAAGAGCATATAACAGGTGTTCCTGCTAAAGCGATGTATGAAGCATCTGAGCTACCACCTAATTTTCTCGAGTTGATTTCACCAAATCCAAATTCTTCTGACGTCTCCTTAACAAAGTTATAAAATTCAATAATATCTTCATTTGTTTCATATGCAGCCATTACACTAAGAATTTCATAAGTAGTTGTTGTTCCGTCAATATATGTTTTTCCACAGATTTCTTCTATTTGTTCTTTTATTTTATCCATTTGATCTGCTTTTTCAAATCTAATATCTATTTGTACTGAACAATCCTTAGGTACTGCGTTAGACATTGTGCCACCTTGAACTTTACCTACATTTACAGTGGTTCCAATTTCTAAATCAGTCATATTACGGAAATCTAAAATCTTATATGCAGCCTCTTCTATGGCGTTTCTTCCTTTTAAGAAGTCATTTCCTGAATGTGCCTCAACACCTTCAACCTGCATACTAACCTCTATTCTTCCCTTTCTTCCTATACATAAATCATTATTTATTAAACCTGTTTCCATATTAAATGCACATACTCCACCCTTACCTTCTTCTAAGAAGACTTCAGCACCTGTTGATCCTGCATGACAAGCTTCTTCATCACCTGAATAAATAATCTTTATAGGTCTTTCATTATATCCAATACTATTTAAAGCTTTAATTACATATAGAGAAATTATTATTCCACCCTTCATATCCAATACTCCAGGGCCATAAGCTTTACCATCAACAATCTTAAATGGATCATCTCCAAAAGTGCCTTTAGGGAAAACGGTGTCCATGTGACCTGAGAAAATAACAGGCTTTGCGTTGATTTCTTCATTTAATGTTCCAACAAGAGTTTTCCCGTTTGGTCCAACATCTACTAATTTACATTTTAATCCTTCTTTTTCAAATTCAGTTTTCAATCTTTCTGCAACTATATTCACATTCTCGGGCTCTTTATACCATCCTTCTAAGTTAACTATCTCTTCGTATAATTTTAAAATGCTTTCTCTATTGTTATCAAAGTACTCATAAATTAAGTTCAATTTGTCCTTCATTCATATCTCTCCTTATAAAATAGATTAACTACATAGTAAACTATCAATACATTTAAAGTTTTGGTAAATTTGATAATAAAATAATATTCCGGATATCATTTTATATAAAATACGTTATAACGTTTTCTTATTTTTATAATATAACACATATTGTCCTCTGTCAAGTTTTTTTATTTTCTCCTTTAACCTAATTGTTAGTTCGATAATATAAAAAGGATATGCTATGATGAGACCGTCATAGCATATCCCTTTTTAAAATTTCTGTATAAATAATATAGTGTTTTTAATTATTAATATTTAATTATATTTTGAAATATTACTTCTTCGTCATATGGATTACTATAAGAGTGCTCTTCTCCCGCATTAAACTTTATTGCAGAAGGTGCCCTCAAGCTAAACATTTGATTTCCTACGCTTAATTCTAATGTCCCTTTGGTAACCATAATATGCTCTTCTGTGGAACTGGTATGTGGTGTAGATATATGTTCTGCACCTGGAAGTAATTTTATATAAAAATACTCAAATCCGGATATTGGATTAAATGGAAATATGTCATATAATATCATTTTCTTATCTGACTCATATACAGGCTCTATATCTTCCAATGAAATTGTTTAAATTTATCTGTTTCACTAGAGAGCAACTCTGAAAATGAAATTTTTAAACCACTAGAAATCTTCCATAATATGGATACAGTGGGATTAGATTCTCCCCTCTCGATTTGACCCAACATTGCTTTGCTCACACCTGTTAAGTCAGAAGTGTCTCCTAAAGTTAGTCCTCTTTCAAATCTTACCCTTCTTAAAACATTACCTATATTTGGTGATGGATCCGTCAACTTGTCCCACCCCCCCTTTCTTAATATTAAATATACTTTACTCTAACTATTTTATTATATAATATATAATAAAACAGTTCAATCCTTTTATTTCCTTTTGCTATATAGATACCCCCCCATTAGTCCTTTCATATTGTCTGGACTTGTCTATATCTAAATCGAACCATAATCCCCCCCATCCCAAACTATATCTTGATACTTCTTTGGATCTGTATCTCCTTCGGTACTTATTAAAAGAACTACAGAGTTTTCGTCCAGTTTTAATTGTTCTCTTAGGTCCTTATACTCATCTCTTTCCATTAATAAAGTAATTACACCTGTTCCTACGGCTCCTGATTCACCAGATATTACTTGTGGATCTCCTTTTAGTGGTGCCGCTAGCATTCTCATACCTCTTGCTGCTACATAATCGGGACAGGATAGATATCCATCTGCATAATCCTTTAATATATCGAAACTAACTGTATTTGGTGCACCACATGCTAATCCAGCCATAATAGTCGGCATATCCCCTTCAACTATTTCTATTTTCCCGCTTAATGAGGATAAATATAGACAATTTGCATCATCTGGCTCGACTACTACAGTAATTGGTCTATCTTCACCATATTTGTCTACTAAATATCCTAGCATTGCCCCTGCAAAAGAACCAACACCTGCTTGTAAAAATACATGAGTTGGTTTATCTATACCATAATCCTCTAATTGCTCAATAGCTTCATAGATAATAGTTCCATAACCTTGCATTATCCAAATTGGTATTTCTTCATAACCTTCCCAAGCCGTATCTTGGATAACCACCCAGCCATGTTTCTTGGCCATTTCATCTGAAAGATTAACTGCATCTTCATAATTACCATCTATAATAGAAGCATCCGAACCTTCTTTTCTTATATTATCTAATCTAATTTGGGATGAGCCCTTGGCATATAAACAACCGACTTCTGCCCTAATTGATTAGCAGCCCAAGCTACTCCCCCCCTACCATGGTTACCATCTGTAGCAGTTACGAAAGTAATTTCACCTATTTTTTTCTTTGACTTCCGCTGATTTTAAATACTCAAAGGAAACTTCTGATATATCCACTCCTAATTTGTCTGCCAAGTAATGACCTATTGCATATGCTCCACCTAATACCTTAAAGGCATTCAGTCCAAATCTATAGGATTCATCTTTTACAAAGATATTTCCCAAGCCAAAGTGATTAGCTAGTCCCTCTAAGTTGTACAATGGTGTTACCGAATACTCACCAAAGCCCCCCCTATGGAATTGGTTCACCTTTTCTATTTCTCCCTCTGAAACAAAATCCACACTTGCTTTAGGACCCTCATTTCGAACATCAAGCAAATTAGCCTTAATAAACTCTTTATTGGACATAATCCCCCTCCTTGTTCTCCATATCTATTTTTTTATTTCTAAAATAAAACCCTAGATCTATAGAAACCATAACTAGATTGATAACATAGAAAATCACTACATAATTAATATTTCCCCCCCCAATAAACTTAGATGCAATACCACACATATAACCAAAGATAATTATGGCTAGGAAAAAGGGGGGGCTCTTACCTTTAGCTGTCCTTGCCTTTAGACTGTTGGCTATGGAAGTAGGCCAGGCAAATCCAAAGGATACCATCATCATAACTTCTAGTATTTGGGACACGTCTTCATCTCCTATCCTAAGTTACTTTCTACTCTTTTAAGCATCTTAATTATAGGTAAATCATATGGACATCTTGGTTCACAGTCTCCGCATTCTATACAGTCTCCTGCTTTACCTTCATAGCACTATATCTTGATACTGCCCAGTCTTGAAGATTGTATCTTGTGTAGTATCCTTCCATTACAAATTGAGTTGAAATGTCTATACCCACTGAACAAGGTGCACAGTAACCACATCTTCTGCAGAACTCCTCACCTAGACTTGCAGCTTCTGCCTTCAAGAAGGCTCTCTCCTCATCATTTAATGGTCTTCTATCAATACCTGCTTGTGTATTTTCCCTTACCTGTTCTATTGAATCCATACCTGGTATGGCTGAGGTTACATCATCATTTTCCAGGATAAATCTTAAGCATAACTCCCCCTTAGGAATAGCTCCACCAGCTAGCGGCTTCATTACAATTACCCCAATATTCTTCTCCTTGGCCTTCTTAAATACCGGTTCCCCTTGCTGTTCAACAGGATTATATGGATATTGAATAGTGGAAAACTCACCAGTATCTAGGGCAATGTCCAACAAATCAACACTATGGCTGGTAATACCGATTTCCTTAATAACTCCCTTTGCCTTAAGTTCCTTCACTGCCTTAAGGGCCCCCCCACTATCCCCCCCTAAAACAATATCCAAGTCCTCCTTGGTTCTAACATTATGGAACTGGAATAAATCTATATAATCAGTTCTTAGGTTATTAAGGCTTGTATGTATTTCTTCTAAAACCCCCCCATCATAAGTTCTAGCCATGGATTTAGTTGCTAAAATAAACTTATCCCTGCCCAATCTCTCAAGGGCAAGCCCTAGAAGTTCCTCGCTTTCCATATATCCCCTTGCAGTATCAATAAAATTAATACCTCTATCATATGCTTCTTTTACTATTTCATAGGCTGTTTCTTCGTCAACCCTCTGAATTGGAATACCTCCAAGGCCAACTACTGAAACTTCAAAACCAGTTCTTCCTAATATTCTTTTCTCCATCATATTCCCGCCTTTTTTTTGAATATTTTATAATTTACTTTAATGCTTTAATTATATCAGAATAAGTATATAAAAAAAAAGAGCATACAAATGCTCTCGTGAACGAAGGGGGGGACGTGAAACTTTGTTCACAAATAGATCCTTCGCCTTGCTCTGGATGACAAATAAAAGCAAAAGATAGCTTTTATTTGTCACTTTATATTATTAATTGTGCCCATTATATCATCTGTTGTTTGTATGGTCTTAATGCTTAGAGAATACGCCCTTTGAGATACGATCATTTCTGTTAGGGACCCGGCTAGATCTACATTGGATGCTTCTAGGGCAAACTGTCTGATTCCTCCAAAATCCATATCATTGTCAATAGAATTATATAGTTCTACATTTTCATTTGGTAAAAATCTGCCTTCACCCATTGGAAGCAATGATTCAAGGACTTGTGGGTTATATAGAACTATTCTGCCTAGTTCAACCTAACCCATCTCATCCATATTCTGCATAATTATTCCCTGGGGAGATATGACTAGGTCCTGATTTTCCCAATCCTCAGGTACAATATTATAAAGGACATCTAAATAATAGCCATTGCCATTTGTTATAGTTCCATCTGGATTAAGGTGGAAGTTTCCATTTCTAGTTAGATATAGATTCCCTTCCCCCCATCATAGACTCCAAAGAAGCCTTGGCCTTCGATAGCTAAATCTAGTTCATGGTCTGTATTGACTATGGACCCTTGTTCAAAATTAACACTGGCTACACTAGATTTAGTTCCCATATTTATACTAGTATTATTTGCGTTTTCTCCTACCATTACATCATTTTCATGTATCTCATTGGTTAATAGCTCTTGAAAGCTAATATCCTTCCTTTTGTAGCCATGGGTATTTACATTGGCTATATCATCAGCTAGAGAATCCATCTTTCTCTGTACAGCATTTAACCCTGTCCTACCAATATTTAAAATAGAATTCATCTATCTTCACCTAAACCTTTCCTATTTCATTTACTGCTTTTCTTAAGGTCTAATCCATGCTCTGTAAGATTTTTTTTGATTGGATTCAAACTCTCTAGATATCTCTATCATCCTTACCATTTCATCTGCTATTTGAACATTTGATTGCTCTAAATAGCCCTGGCTGATCTCCCCCCCTTCTATAACATTGTATCCTGCTTCAGATACAAAGAGTGTATCCCCTTGGCTTACTAAAGCTTGGTAATCATCAAAATCTGCAATTAGGAAGCTTAGACCCTGGTTTAGAATATTCCCCCCCTATTGTCTACCATAAAGTTTTGATCATTTATATTTATAGGAGTTATATTACCAAAAGTATCTACACCCATGACTGGGTAGCCTTCCATAGTAACTAGGATATTATCATCATTGATGGTGAAATTACCATTCCTTGTAAAGGCCAGTCCTTCTTCCCTCTCTACTGCAAAGAATCCATTACCTACAAGGGCAAAATCTGTAGCCTTGTCACTCTTACTTAGAATTCCTTGTTCGAAATTCTTATATACCATATCCACTTGATTACCAAATACAAAGTTACCTATATTCTGTCTTTGATCTAGATTAGCACCCCCTGAATAGTTGAGCATAGGAGCACTTTCCATAGTTGATTGGATTATATCTTGAAATTTATAGCCTGGAGTATTTACATTTGTCAAATTTGATCCGCTATTTTCCAGCTTTTTATTAAGTAGATTCATATTCCATCTCATTGTTTCTACACTTCTTAACATATTTTTCCTCCTTGACTGGCGACCACAGGTCACCCCAAATTATTAGCCTGTCATTCTCAAGACCAGGGGGACGTTTCCTTTGTCTCCCTCTGTCATTTCGAGCCTAGTCGAAGAATCCGACTCTACTTATATAGCTAAGATCCTTCCCTTAAGCTCAGGATGACAAAACAGGATATATTCAGTATTCAAAA
>JMBV01000309.1_pt1 | contig 16905 bp, 24 predicted proteins | sample 616531 | NCBI WGS metagenome assembly JMBV01 (sample SAMN02727904, study PRJNA239997) | anaerobic digester metagenome | biome: anaerobic digester; isolation source: mesophilic anaerobic digester inoculated with municipal waste water sludge... | place: Germany: Bielefeld University, CeBiTec ... | reverse complement strand
GGGATACGGGCTTGATCATTGATCTTGCTTCCAGTATTATGGAACGGGACTTTCGCGCGGAAGGGCGCAAAATTCACGACTTTCATATTTTGTTCAGCCGGAAAGGGGCCAAGGGTAATGGCGGAAAGGGTTGGTTTAGTCAAGCCAGCAGTTGATGCCCACACACTGGGCATCAATTCTCTGGCGGAATTGCTTAGGGATTGCGGTTATGAAGTTGTACTGGGCCCGGCAGAGGTTGCTGCTGCGCTGGATGACATAAAATACCAAGCTCAGCGCCGCAAAGTGGTGGACTGGGTCACAGCCGAGAACCTGACTCGTCTGGGCGTTAGTTATAGGCTTGATCCGGGCCAAGCGGCCGCTTTAGTCGGGTTCTTGCTGCATGAGCTTTTGAACAACAAACTCCTGGCCCATCAGGGCGGCCCCCCCTGCGGGGGGGTTTTATTTCGCCGGCCTGCCCGAGGCCTGCGGCAGAATAGATCAAGAATACCACGGCCTAGTCAAGACATTTTCAGGCGGGGAAACGGCTGCCCAGACTCTGGCTAAATTTGAAGTACCCCCCCGGAAAAATCCCACCCGAACTACAAGAGGGCCAGCGCTACGATGAGCAGCGCCTTACCCTCGGTGCAGAGATCATAGCCGCGGGGCGGTACTTGGCTGAAAAACCGGCCCCCCCATCAGACGATACCGTGAATTGGGCAGCAGAGAGGACAGCCTGGAGAAAAGGTTGGGTGCGGTCAATTTTGGCGCCGTGCGGCCCCCCTGATGCGGGCCCATGCCGGGCCTTACTCCAGTGTGCGGGAGTTTCTTGACTGGGTGCAAAGACTGGCCCACACCGGCCTTTTGGATATTCTCTCCATCGGCACATCCCAGCTCACGCAGGGCAATTTCGGCGAGGATTGGGCTGATCTGCCAACGGCGGCGGGGTACCTATTAATTCCGCGGCGGAATATGAGCAGATCTGGGCCAACTCCAGGCCGCTTCTGCTGCGGACGTACGCCGGCACAAAAAAACGTGCCCGAATTGGCGGCCATTCATGAAGAAACAATCAACATCTGCTGGCATGCCCTGTCCTTTTGGTGGTTTAACCGGCTGGACGGCAGGGGGCCGAACGGCCTTTTGGAAAACTTGAGGCAGCATGTGCAAACTACCGCCTATATTGCCCGTACGGGCAAACCTTTGGAGGCCAACGTTTCGCACCATTTTGCCTTTCGCGGCGGCGATGATGTGACTTATATTGTTTCCGCCTATTTAGCGGCCAAGCTGGCTAAAAAAAATGGGGATCCGCACTTTTGTGCTGCAAAATATGCTGAATACGCCTAGGCAGACTTGGGGGGGCTGCAGGATCTGGCCAAATCACGGGCCTTATTGAGCCTGGTCAAGTCGCTTGAAGATCAAAGCTTCCGAGTTCTGCTGCAGCCGAGGGCGGGTTTGGACTATTTCAGCGCGGACGAGGAGCGGGCCAAAGCCCAGCTGGCGGCGGTGACGGCGCTCATGGATGATATTGAGCCCCCCCGCAGTGAACAGTCACCGCCCCTGATCCATGTGGTCGGTTTTCGGAGGGCAGCCGGCTGGCCACGCCCGACGTGATTGATGAAAGCATTCGTATCACCTCCTACACGCTGCGCAAGTACCGCGAATTACGCCGGAAGGGGGGGTTGGTGGATGATCTCAGCGAGAATCCTGAGGTGCACGAACGGGCCGCGGGGGGGCTTATACGCGACGCCCGGATCGTAATTGGGGGGGCCATCGAAGAACATATTGCCGAGCCTTACAGTGCGGAAGGTTTTCAAAATCTTCGTGAGCGGGTTTTTGCCGGTGCCATATCTTTGGAACCGGGAGGAAGTCTTCGAACAGGCGCGCTCTTGGGCTACCAAACTTGTGCGCGGCGGTGTAGTGGTTGTGGATGATTTGGGGGGGCAGCCGATTAAAACGGAGGCCCGCGTGGAGGCGGCCCTAAGCCGACTTGGCGACGCTCGCTACGCCTTAACACATCAACATAAAGCAGGTGATTAATTTTGCAGCCGGCCTATCTAAAACTCTGGCAGCAAGGCGAACTGCAGGCCAGGGCAGAGGAGGCTTTAGAGCACTACCAAGCATGCAATTTGTGCCCTCGTGCCTGCGGGGGGGTTGAACGCAGTTGGGGGGTGCGGGTGTTTGCCGCGCACCGCAGCAGGCAGTTGTAGCCAGTTTTGGGCCGCATTTCGGTGAAGAGAGTGTGCTTGTGGGCAGCGGCGGCTCCGGAACGATCTTTTTTTGCCCACTGCAGCTTGGCCTGTGTCTTTTGCCAAAACTACGAACTAAGTTTTGCCGGGGGGGAGGGCACAGCCATAACGGGCGATCGGCTGGGGGGGCAGATTATGCTCATGATTCAAAACGATTATCAATGCCACAATCTAAATCTGGTCAGCCCCCCCACCCATTTTGTGCCCAGCATTTTGCAGGGGCTGCTGTATGCGGTCAAACGGGGTTTTCGCCTGCCTCTGGTGTACAACTGCGGCGGTTATGAAAGCTCCGCTACTTTACGGCTGTTAGACGGGGGGGTAGTGGACATTTACATGCCCGATTATAAATATTCCTGTGCTGAGCGGTCCGATGCCTACTCCAAGGCCCGGGACTACCCTCAAGCAGCGGCAGAGGCCCTGATGGAGATGGATAGGCAGGTGGGCGGCTTAAAAACGGATCACCGCGGGCGGGCGGTAAGGGGGGGCCTTTTAATCCGCCATTTGATGCTGCCCGGGGGGGCCTGGACGATACCCAAGGCGTGCTGCAGTTTATCAAAGACAATCTCTCTTCGGACTGCCTGGTGAACCTGATGGCTCAATATTATCCGCACCACAAAGCGGGCGAACACCCCCCCGAATTGAATCGGCGGTTGACAAGGGGCGAATATGGGCAGGCGCTGGCCTTTGCCCGCGGGCTCGGTTTAAGGCTGGCTTAAGGAGGATTTGGAAAGGGATTCGGGGGGGAGCCCTTGCAGAAAGTACCCACATTACCAGTTAAGGAGGGGGGGTTTTTTTTGAGATTTGGCGTTTTTACCGGCGGCGGAGACTCAGCAGGGATTAATGATTTTTGTATTTTCTAGCTCAACGCCTTAATAGGGAAGGGCACACTTTAATTGGTTTCCGCAATAGCTGGGAAGGGTTAATTCTTAACGATGGAAGAGAGCTTAACCGTGATGAACTGGAGGCGTCTCGTTTTATCCCCGGCACAATTTTGGGCACGGTGCGCCGCAACCCGGTTAAAGAGGGCAAGTTGGGTGATGTACTGAACACTTTGGAAAAGCGTGAAATTGATGTACTGATCGCCATGGGCGGCGATGACACCTTAGGTGTTGCCAACCGTTTGGCGGGGGGGAAGGCCTGACTGTGATCGGGGGGGTTCCGCAAACGATTGATAATGATCTGCAGGGTACTGAGCGGACTTTAGGTTATGCGACCGCGGTAAGGCAAGCCGCCTCTGCCGTTAATTCTTTGGTCAACAGCAACATCGCCCATGACCGGGAAATGTTCGTGGAAGCGATGGGCCGCGATGCCGGTTGGCTCGCTTTGGCGATAGCCCTCAATACGCCTGCTTGCGCCTGTATGTGCCCGGAGGGCAGGATGGATTTGGCCGAGACGATTGCAGCCATGAGCAATTATAAACGGCGCACGGGCCGCTCCGCCCTGGCGGTGGTTTCGGAAGGCATTGACTTAGAAGGCTTCGATCGGTCTCGGGCCACTAGGGACGCGTTCGGCAACTTGGCCTATGAAGGCATCAGCCACGGTGTGGCGGATGAATATAAAAGGCCACGGGCAGAACGTGCCGAGTGCAAGTGCTGGGATATTTAATGCGGGGGGGGTACCGCGGTTCCCGAGGATGTGCAGTTGGCAGCGGGATTTGCCAATACCGCGATTGACCTTGCTTTGGCGGGCAAAAGCGGTGAGATGGTGGGGGGGCTGGCGGGCAGCGAAATTCTTTCGCGCCCCCTAGCGGACGTAATGGGGGTTAAGAAGACAGTTCCCCTGGATTACCTAAACAAACAGCTTAAGCTGTTGGAACTCTAAATGCGAAGCCCCCCCGTTTGCTTACTGCAAGCGGGGGCTTTTTGCCCGGAAGGATTTAATTCTTGTCAGTCTGCCGCCGCAGCCAGGCTAAGATGTCGTCTATCACTTCGCGGCGGTTCGTTTCGTTTAACAATTCGTGGCGGGCAGCGGGGTAGAGGATCATTTCAATCGCTTGTAAGCCGCACTCCTCGTACAGCCGGACAAACTGCCTGATCCCCCCCTACCGTGGCCACCAACCGGGTCAGCTTCGCCGCTCACCACTAATATGGGCAGTTCGGGGGGGTATTTTTTTTGATTAAAGAGGGGTCATGGATCTGCTCCAAACCCGTAAATAGATCGTGAAAAAAACCCGGAACTGCAGACTATGCCGCAAAAGGGGGGGTCCGCCATGTAGTTGTCAACTTCGGTCTGATCTCGTGTCAGCCAGTCAAATTTGGTCCGTGGGTTTCTAAACGACCGGTTATAGCCGCCCATTGTCAACCGATCCAAGATTGCACTGGGCTTCGTGGGGGGGTCCCTCCGCATTTGCAGCCGGGCGATGAGTTTGGCCACCTTGGCCGCGGATCCCGGATCGCCTGCGGAGCCCATGAGGATAGCGCCTCGAATCGTCCGGCCGAATTTTTGCATATAACGCCGGGCTAAAAAGGAGCCCATGCTGTGCCCCATTAAGAAAAGGGGGGGTAAATTGGGATACTTCCCCTGCGCCCAGTGGTTGAGCACATACAAGTCGTTTACCACCCGTTCAAATCCGTCATCGGGGGGGCGAAATATCCCATCAAGCCCGCCCGCTCGCCCGTGTGCCCGTGGCCTCGGTGGTCCCCCGGCAATAACGATTACGCCCTGCTCGTTGCAGTCGTGGGCGAAACGGGCATAACGGGCTGAGTGTTCCGCCATGCCGTGGGCCAGCTGCAGCACCGCCCGGGGGGGCTCTGATACTTTAGCCCATTGGCGCACGAACAGTTCCGCCTGATCATCTGCTTTTAGGAAAAACTCCGTTCTTTCATCAACCTCGCCCCTTGGCTTCATATTGTTAAATACTTCAGTGCCTTTTGCTTTATTCCTGCTAATTCTAGCGGCCGCGGCGGAAGTTTAGTCCCGGGCCGCAGGAAGCGGCCGTTCAGTGCCGAAACAGAAATTGCACAGCTTTGAAGGGGGGGGTCGGCGGAGGTGTTAGAAAACGAACTGCTCATTAGTTACGGCCAAAAACCCCGGGAAATGGTGCTCGAACTTCTGGCGGAACTCAATGCGGCCCAAGCGATTCCCTCCGGGGGGGCCCGGATCGGAATAAAGCCTAACTTGGTTGTTGCCCGCCCCGCCTGGGAAGGGGGGGCCACGACCGCGCCCGATTTGGTGGCGGGGGGGTGCTCCAATATTTGCGCGATCATGGTTTTAACGATCTTGTCATCGCCGAGGGTTCTTGGATCGGCGACAGCACAACGCGGGCCTTTCGCGTTTGCGGTTATACAGAGTTGGCAAAAAAAATACGGGGGGCGGAACTGGTAGATCTGCAGAAGGACACCTTCCACAGGCGAATGGCCGGTGATCTGGGGGGGCTTAGCATCTGCGATGAAATGTCCCGCCTGGACTACTTGATCAATATGCCGGTTTTAAAGGGGGGGCACTGCCAGACTAAGATTACCTGCGCCCTAAAGAATATGAAGGGCTGCATCCCCGATAGTGAAAAGCGCCGTTTTCACACTTTAGGCCTGCATCGACCCATTGCCGCCTTAAATTGGGCGGTGCGCAGTGATTTGGTGATTGTAGACGGCCTTATCGGCGATTTAGATTTCGAAGAAGGGGGCAACCCGGTGCAGATGGACCGAGTCCTAGTCGGGTCCGATCCTGTCTTGGTGGATTCTTACGTTGCGGCGCTCCTAGGGTATGAACCTGAAGATATCCCTTATATTACCTTCGCCGCGGGCTGGGCCTGGGGAATTATACACGGAGCGGACTAAATTGACGATTATTAGTGATACCCATACTACGCGGCGCATCAAGCCTACGCGGCAGGTGGAACGCTTGGCAAGCCATGTTTGTGAACGGGACGCCTGCTCTGCCTGCTATGGCAGCCTGATCCATGCTCTGGCCCGCCTGAACGAAAGGGGGCCAGCTGATCAGGCTGGCCCAAAAGGTGTCCATCGGCCAGGGGGGGTTTCAAGGGGGGGTGCAGCGGCGAGGGCTGGGCGTTGGCAGCTGCACTAAAGGTTTCTCCCGGTTCGTTGCCGGCTGCCCTCCCACGGCCAAGGATGTTTTGGATTTTCTTCGCCGCAATCTGGATTAGACCAGATCACAAGCTTCCGGGGGGGGCATCCAGTCAGCCGGTTTGCCTTCCCATTTTACGTTGCAGCCAATGGGGGGGTTGGTTATGGGCGTGCTGATTTCTTTGCCGGCCACTAATTCGTTTAAAGCATTTTCCAGATCGTTGACAGTGGTTCGCTCCAAATGGCGCGGGTTATCAACGGCGCGGCCCGTGTAGGCCAGTTTGCGTTCCCGCGAAAAGACGTAAAAATGAGGTGTGCGCAGCGCCCCCCCATATGCCCTGGCCACATCTTGGCTTTGATCGTGGAGGTAGATCCAGGGGAATTTGTGTTCAGCCATGCGCTTGACCATATTTTCAAAAGAGTCTTCCGCGTACGTTTGGGCGCTGTTCGAATTGATGGCCACAAAGCGTACGCCCTTATTTTGGAATTTTTCCGCAATCGCCCGAGTGCTTTCGTCCGATTTAATTACGTAGGGGCAGTGGTTGCAGGTAAAGAACACTACAAGGTAGGGAGAATCTGCGAAGTCTTGCAGGCTGTACGTCCTACCGTCCGTTGCAGGCAGGTTAAAGGTTGGGGCTTTGCTCCCCCCCAGCGATAATGTAAATGTCATTATATCCGAGCCTCCTTTTTCCCTCGATTCTTGATTTTTGCACGGACTCCTGCCGCGGAGAAACTTATATCAAAAGAAGTTGGTTTAGGGGGGGAATTATGTGAAACAATATAAACTAATTGCCTTGGATTTGGATGGAACACTACTGCGGGATGATTTAAGCATTTCTTCCGAAAGCAGCACCTGGATTAAAAAGCGGAGCAAGCGGGTATTATCGTCTGCTTCGCCACCGGCCGCAGCCGTTTTAGTTCAGCACAATACTGGGATGTGATCAGCCCCGAAGCACCCATGGTCCTCTTGAACGGCGCGGAGGTATGGCTCAACCACCGGCGGCTGCTGTCTAGATATACTCTGCCGGCCGAGGCCGTGGCCCGATTTTATGCCCTGGCCCAACAGCACGGGGGGGCCTCGATCTGGGCAAACACCACCGAACTCGCCCTAAACGACGCTTCTTGGTCGGAACATTATCTGCAGACGGAAGAATGGCTCAAGTTCGGCATAGTTCATCCCGATCTGCAATTGATTGCGGATCTGCGGCGGAAGGTGGCAGAAATGGGCCCTTACGAAGTTACCGGTTCTATGCCGGATAATTTGGAAATCATGAAATTGGGCGTTTCCAAGGCCTCCGGTTTAGCTGAGGTCACCGCAAAATTGGGTATTGATAAGAGCGAGGTGGCCGTGATCGGCGACAGCGACAACGACTTGGCTATGCTTAAATGGGCCGGTTTCGGGGTTGCAATGGGCAACGCGGAAGAACAAGTCAAAAAGGCGGCGGATTATGTCACCGCAAGCAACATGAACGAGGGTGTGGCGCAAGTGATTCGCTTAATCCTCAAATAGCCGGGCATACCGGCCGTAACCTTCCCTTTTCAATTGGGAGCGGGGGGATGAAGCGCAGCGCGGCGCTGTTGATACAGTAGCGCAGGCCGCCCTGCTTGGCAGGGCCGTCGTTGAAACATGGCCTAAATGGGAATCGGCCCCCCCTTCGCTGCGCACCTCCGTTCTAATCATGCCGTGTGAGTTGTCTTGGCGAAACTGCACACGGCCATCGTCGATTGGTTTGGTAAAGCTCGGCCAGCCGCAGCCCGCATCATATTGGTCGGTGCTGGAAAATAGGGGTTCCCCCCCGAGACAATATCAACATAGATTCCTTCTTCGGTATTGTCCCAGTAAGCGTTCTGAAAAGGCGGCTCGGTACCGTCCTCTTGCGTAACGCGAAACTGTTCTGCTGTCAGCTTCTTGCGCAGTTCTTGGCGTGGGGGTTTTTTTTAAATCCATCTCTGTGCGTCCTTTCTCTGCTTCTGCTGCAAGATTCCCGTTAAGGCAGGTTTTCCTCCGTAGTGGAGAATAATTTGATCAGCTGTTTGCGGGCGGTTAAAAACAGAAACGGCCCTGCGAACCCTATCGGGAGAGGAGGATCAGAAGCATGCGTAAAACAAAAATTTTGCTTTTGGTTTTAGTTGCCGTCATTTTGACGGGCTGCGACGGCAGTGTTTTTCTGCGTTTAGATATGCCCGTAATCATCGAACCGCACCCATCGCCGAAGTATTACCACGAGGTGGAAGGTTATGTATCTTATGACTACCGCAACCACCATATTACCATCACTCCGCGGCCTAACTATCGGCGCTACTATGAACCTCTGGAAAATGCCAAGGTGGTAGTGCTGGAGACCGGAAAACAGTGTACACAGACCATAAGGCTATTTTATGCCCGGGGGGAGTACCCTATGGCGTCCTCAATTTGAAAGTCAAACATAATTGGATCGGGCCCTACGATGGAGTCTACTTCCGCTATACATCTTCCTAACGAGTGTTTGCTCAAAAAAAACAGAGGGGGGGGCTTCCCCCCCTCTATTTCGGCCCGGATTCTTCTTCGGCCATGAGCCGCTCGGCCCGCTCAATTGCGGCCCGCACTAAAGACCCGGCCTCGCGGGTGGTGATATTACCCCCCCAATCCCCCCGTCTTTTACCTTATGGGAAAAGCCGAGTTCATCGGCGAGTTCGTATTTCAGGCGGTCTGACATTATACCTCGACGACGTGGCATATTGACATCACTCCCCCCCTGCTTAGAATTCCCCAGGCGCGCATCTCTATTCTCGCGCGGGGGGGAGGAACCTTATGGGAGCATGGGGGGGAACTAAGTAAGAGATAATAGGAAAAGGATCGGATTCGATGACTATCAGCAGACGTGAAAAGCAGCAGCGGGACGAAAGAAGTCAAGCCCGGGGGGGCATAAATGAGATCGCACTTGATTTTGTGGAATTCGGCGATGGGGGGGAAATGGGTACGGAACGGGGTAAGCAAAAGCTTGCCCGAGGGTATCACGGCGCGCATGCTTTATTCCGATGTGGTGCGCATTGCTTGGCCCTCCTTAATTGAATTAACACTGACACAGCTCACTTCCATGGTGGATTTGATGATGGTGGGAGGTTTGGGGCCCTGGGCCATTGCCTCGGTGGGCCTCACGACGCAGCCTAAGTTTTTGCTGATGACAATGTTTATAGCTATGAACGTGGGGGGCGACCGCACTTGTGGCCCGCTACCGGGGGGCCGGAGAACCGGAAAAGCTAACGAGATTTTGCGGCAGGCCCTTTTATTGTCCTTTATTTTATCCGCCTTGGCCTCCGTCAGCGGTTATTTGTTCTCGGAGCAGCTGGTGCGCTTTATGGGGGCGGCGGATGCGGAAACGCTGGCCGGCGGCACCGTTTATCTGCAAATCCAGTTCTTGGGGTTTGTCCCCCCCATGGCCCTCACGTCGACCTTAACCGCTACGCTGCGCGGTGTGGGCCATACCCGGATCGCCATGATTTATAATCTCATTTCCAATCTAGTGAATGTTGTTTTAAACTATCTATTAATCCACGGCCATTTTGGCTTTCCCCCCCGCTTGGAACTGGCCGGGGCTTCCTTAGCCACAATCATTGGCCAGGCAGTTGCCTTTGTACTGGCGGTGGCGGTAGTCCTCAGGGGCGATCATTACCTCCATCTGCGCTTGCGCAAAGGGTTCAAGCTATATGGCACCATCTGCGCAACATCTTGGACATTGGCCTGCCCGCAATGGCCGAACAGCTCATTATGCGCACGGGCAACATTATGTTTGTGAAAACGGTTGCTTCTTTGGGTACACTGGCCTACGCCACGCACCAAGTGGCCATGAATATCCAGGCCATGACTTTCATGTCCGGGCAGGCCTTTGCCGTTTCGGCCACGTCATTAGTGGGCCAAAGCCTAGGCAAGAAAAGGCCCGATATGGCCGAAAGCTACGCCAACCATACCAGGCGCCTGGGCATGCTCGTTTCACTCTTGTTATCAGTGACGTTTTTCTTTTTCGGCCGCCAAATTGTCAGCCTCTATACCGATGATGCGCGGATTATCGTTCAAGGGGGGGCCCGGATTTTGAAACTGATGGCGTTAATCGTTCCCTTCCAATCTTCCCAGTTTATCTTGACCGGTGCCTTAAGGGGGGGTGCGGGGGGGACACGCGGGCGACAGCTGTCATTATTTCCTCACCGTGCTTTTAGTGCGGCCCGGTTTGCCTATCTGGCCATTTCCTTGTTCAGTTTAGGCCTAGACGGTGCTTGGCTGGCGGTAGCCGTTGACCAGCTGCTGCGCTCGTTCTTGGTCCTGCTGCGTTATAATTCAGGTAAATGGAAAAGACTGAGAATAAAATGAGGGGGGTTAGATATGAATAATAGCCAATGGAGGGCTGCTTTGCTGATCATCCTGGTCATCTTGGTGGGATTGGCCGCAGTGCGCTTGACGGCCGTACCCAATGTGGAGCGGGGGGGAGAAGAAGCGCCCGCCCTTGATCAGGGCATCGGGCCAAAAAAACGGGCTCGAAGGAGATGCTGTTGGGGGGTTGGGGGGGTAGAGGCTTATTTTCCGGCTTTTGTGGGCTTAACCTACAATTTTGCCGGAGAAGGCATGGAGTTCGCTTCTTTTTCCCGCACGATCAGTTTTGCCGGCGCAGGTTTAATTCAGGTTGAGGATCTGAGCGGCACAAATCTGGCGCGGGTGTTGGAAGTTAACGAGGCAGAAGTGAAAGTGCTCTGGTCGCGGGAAGAATTTTACGGCAAAGAGAGCCTCTTGGATAATGCGCTGGATCCGGGGGGGCGGGTCCGGGCAGGCAGGAAAACCTAATTTTACTGCAGGCCCCCCCCTGAAAGTGGGCCATCGCTGGAGAGACGGCCAATTTAGACGGGAAATTGTCAGTATAAATGAAGTTGTCACTGTCCCCCCCTAGGTACCTTCCGGGCCGTGCTTGTGGTGAAAAGCGTTTCGTTGGCCGCGGAAAACGAGGCGGGCGAAAGTGCCGCAACATACGAATATTACGCTCCCAATACGGGTTTAATTCGGCGCGAGTCCTTTTTTTTAGGGCCAACGGGGGGGACCTATTCTGTAATTTCCAAACTGCAAAGTATCTCTAGTGTCAATGACGAAAGGGGATAAACCTTGTACATAATCGGCATCGATGTGGGCGGAACAAACACAGACGCGGCTTGATCAAAGATGGCGAGGTTGTGGCCATGGCCAAGACCCCCACCGAGCATGACGATCTTTTTTTTGAGTACTCGAACAGCCTTAGAACAGGTCTTGGAGCATTACCGCGGCGTGGAGCCGCTGGAACTTCATCTGTCAACAACTTTATCCACGAACCTGATCGTGGAAGGGAGGGGGGGCACCCACATCGGTTGTCGCGATTCCGGGGGGGCCCGGCCTGAATTTAGCGAGCTATAATTTTCCCTTCGCCCTTTATGAGTTAGACGGGTATATCGACCACCGGGGCCGGGAAGTCAGCCCTCTTGATCCTAGAGAAATCGACAATCTTAAGACATGCCTGGCGAAAGAGGGGGGCAGTAGCCGTTGCGGGCAAGTTTTCCCATCGCAACCCCCCAGCCAAGAACAGCAGCTTGCGGCAAGCCTGTCGCGCTGGTACCCCGGGGGGGTAATCAGCTGCGGGCACCGCTTGTCGGGCCGAGCCAATTTCCCCCGACGTATTGAGACCGCCTATCTAAATTCCAGCGTTGCCCTGCAGCAGCTGGAATTTGTTGAAATGTGGAGCCGGCTCCGGGCGGAATTGGGCGTCAAGCTGAAAGAAATCCTGATTCTAAAAGCGGATGGGGGGGAACGATGCCCTTAGCAGATTCGAAGCTGCGGCCCATCGAGACGATTCTTTCCGGGCCTGCGGCAAGCATCATGGGTGTGCAGGCTTTAACCCGCCGCGCTGACGAGAATTACGTGATCATCGATCTTGGCGGCACCACAACCGATCTGGCAGCGGTTGTTGGCGGGGAAGTGCTTTTTGAACGGGACGGGGCCACCATTTCGGGATTCAAAACACTGGTGCCCGCCTTGCTTACCCGTTCGATCGGTTTGGGCGGCGACAGCGCCATTGCTTACGATCCGCAGGGCAAGTCTTTTAAAATCGGCCCCCCCCGCCGGGCAGGCACCCCCCCGGCCTGTCTGGGTGGCGCCGCGCTGACCCCCCCTACCGATGCGGCAGTCGCTTTAGAGCTGGCCCAAGTGGGCGAGCGCGGGCGTGCCGTCAACGCTTGGCGGGCCTGGGGGGGCGCGGAGTTGGGTTTGCCCTGGGAAGAGCTGGCCCAAAAAGTGCTGGATGCCTTTATTGATAGGCTGGCGGGCGCTGTGCAGAGTTTGTACGCCGAATTGGAAAATGTGCCGCTTTATACCGTCTCGGAGATCTTGACCCCCCCGCCTGAAGTGCGGCCCCCCCGGGCGGTGGTGGGGTTGGGCGCGCCCGCGCCCGTCTTTATCCCGCTATTGGCCCAACAACTTAAGCTGCCGTGGGAAGCGGTCTCCTTTGCGGCCGGCGCCAATGCGGTGGGGGGGGCGGCCGCAGCCAGGGCCACGATGGGGGGGCTTACCCTGCACGCCGATACCGAGCTGGGCGTGGCCACCATTCCCGAGATGGGCTTTAGGGAGCAGATTAAACGGCCCATGTTTTTGATCTGCCCCGGGCACGCCGGCTGGCGGCGGCAAAGACGAAAGAGTTTGCCCAAGCAAAGGGCTACCCCGCCGAGCAGGAAATCTATATCGTGGAGGAAGAAAGCTTTCATATGGTGCGCGGGTTTCATACGGTAGGCAAAATTCATATGGTCCGCACTCAGCTGCGGCCGGAAGTAAGGCGGATAGGGGGGTGGCCAACATGACTAATAACGGTCCTACTGTGGGTTTAATCTTTTTTTCCCGCCTTTGACTGGGCAATCTCGCCCAGCCATCCGGAACGCCAAGAACGCCTATTGTACACAAGGGATCAGATCAAAGAAGAGGGCCTTCTGGATCACGCTGCGATTAAAGAATATCGGCCGCGGCTGGCGGCAGACGAGGAAATTTTGCGCACCCATATCTGTGTGCCCAATCTGCAAAACACGTGACAGAGTCGCACCGCATTGCGGTGGGCGGTACGATCTTGGCCGCGGATTTGGTCGCGGACGGCAGGGTTGATCGCTCCTTTGCCCTGCTCAGGCCCCCCCGGGCCATCATGCCAACCGCGTTGTGCACGGCAGTAGGGGTTTTTGTACCGTAAACAATGAAGCTATTATGGTCGATCATCTCCGCCACCGTTTCGGGGCGGGCTTGAAGGTGGCCGTTGTGGACACGGATGCGCACCACGGCGACGGTACCCAGGATGTCTTTTATAATGATCCGGGAGTGCTTCACATTTCGATCCACCAAGACGGTAGGACTCTGTACCCGGGCACCGGTTCTATTACAGAACGGGGCGGGCCGGCGGCCTACGGCCAAACAGTCAATATCCCCCCCTGCCGCCGGGTACGGGTGATGAGGGCATGCTGATGGCGATGCGGCGCGTTGTGCTGCCTATTTTACGGGACTGGCAGCCCGATTATATCATTAACGCCGCGGGCCAAGATAACCATTACTCCGATCCCCCCCTGACAAACATGAATTTCAGCGCAGGGGGTTACGCCCGCTTAACGGAGCTTTTAGCGCCTGATATTGTGGTTTTGGAGGGCGGCTATTCCATTGAAACGGCCCTGCCCTACATCAATGTGGGCCTGCTTTTAGCCCTGGCCGGCCTGGATTATTCCAAGGTGCGCGAACCCACCTGGCAGCGCAAAGCGGTGACCCAAAGTGCCTCTTTGACCCGAGAAGTGGCCCGCATTTGCGATGAGGTGGCCGCGCTGTGGGCGACCAGGAGCGAAGCTGATTTAGGGGGGGAGATATTCGGAACGGGCGAATTCTACGAGCGTAAGCGGCAGATCTATTATGATACCGATAACATCTACGAAAGCCAACAAGAATACATCAGCCTGTGCCCCGACTGTGCGGGCTGGCGAGTGATTTATACCGCTTCCAACGCGGCCAAAAAGCCGGCCGCGGCAGTATTGGTCCCCTGGGGGGCGCCTGTGCTTTGTGTGTGCGGGCGGCGCAGGAGCATTACGAGCAGGAACGGGCCAACAAAGGGCTGGGGCTGGCGATCTGGCAGGATCCTCGCACTGACAATTACCGCAGCGAGCAAATTTCCACTAAGTAACAGGAATCGACATATTTTCCCCCCCGAATTGTTTGAGTGTGAGAGTCTCGGAGTGGAGGTAGAGAGATGTCCCGTCTCGGTCGTAAGGGCCTTATTATTTTCTTAGATACGGTGTTGGTGAATGCCGCGGTTATTGCCGCCTTATTGATTCGTTTCGAGTCCCTGCCCATTGAGGATTGGCGCCTGTATGCGCTGATAATGGTTGTCATAACCTCGGTGCGGCTTATGAGCAATTACTGTTTCGGCCTTTACCGGAGATCCTGGCGCTACGCTTCTGTTGATGAAGTGATTGCTATTGTAGCCGCTGTTTCGGTGGGCAGCCTGGCCAACGCTCTGCTTTTGCGCCACGCTTTCGGTTTTCTGCCGCCCCCCCGCAGCGTTGCTTTATTATGCTGGTTTCTGCACATCTTCCTATTTGGCGGCAGCCGTTTTGCCTGGCGGCTGTTGGGAACGCGCCGCGTCCGTCTGCAAAACGAGGAACCGGAGAAAAATGTCCTGATAGTTGGGGGGGCGGGTGACGGCGGGGGGGTTTTGGTGGCCCGGGAATTCCGTAACCACTATGCTAACCAGTTTCGGGTGGTGGGCTTTATTGACGATGATCCCCCCCTCAAACAAAACCAGCAGATTCTGGGCATTCCGGTGCTGGGCGGGAAGGAACAGATTGTAGATATTGCCGCGGAACATGCTGTGGATGAAATTGTGATTTCCATGCCTTCCGTGCCCCCCCGCAAAGCGATCCGCGAAATCGTCGAACTGGCGCAGCCGCCGGGAAAAAGGTCAAAATTTTGCCGGGCGTTTTTGATTTAATCGACGGCAATGTCACGGTGCAAAAGATTCGGGAAGTCCGGTTAGAAGACCTCCTGGGCCGGGAGCCGGTGGAGGCCGATTTGGCGGGTATGAGCGCTTACATTGCCGGACGGGTCATCTTAGTTACGGGGGGGGCGGCGGTTCGATCGGCTCTGAACTATGCCGGCAGATCGCGGACTTTAAACCGCGGCAGCTTTTGATTTTGGATAACTGTGAGAACAATGCTTACGACGTGGAGATGGAGCTTTCGCAGCGCAGCGGGGTACCCCCCCTGGTCACGCTGGTGAAAGATATCCGCGATCAAAATGCAGTGAACGAGGTGTTTCGTACGTACCGCCCGGAGGTTGTTTTTCATGCGGCAGCGCACAAGCATGTGCCGCTCATGGAGGCTAACCCGGAAGAGGCGGTAAAAAAAATAATGTTTATGGTACATATGTGGTTGCCTGGGCCGCGCATAAACACAATGTGGACAAGTTCGTCCTCGTTTCCACCGATAAGGCGGTCAATCCCACGAGCATTATGGGCGCTTCCAAACGCATCGCCGAGCAGGCTATCCAATACCTGGACACGATCAGCTCCACCAATTATGTGGCGGTGCGCTTCGGCAATGTCTTGGGCAGCAGGGGCAGCGTCATTCCCCCCCTGTTTCGCAAGCAGATTTTAGCGGGCGGGCCGGTCACGGTCACCCACGAAAAAAATTGATCCGCTACTTTATGACCATTCCCGAGGCGGTGCAGCTCATTTTGCAGGCGGGCGTTTTGGCCCGGGGCGGCGAAATTTTTGTGCTGGATATGGGCGATCCGGTGCGCATCTTAGATCTGGCCACAACTTTAATCCGCCTGTCCGGTTATCGGCCTTATAGCGATATTGATATTCAAATCGTGGGCATGCGCCCCGGCGAGAAACTGTTTGAAGAACTGCTTACGGCGGAGGAGGGCGTTAATGCCACTACCCATGAACGCATTTTTGTAGCCAAGCCCACCGCATTGGACACGCCGCTCTTGCGCCAGATACTGGGCGCATTTTCCCAAAACCCCCCCGCTTTGGCCCTGCCCCCCCAGGATCAGGCGGGCACCGTTCAGTTTATCCGGCAGTTTTTGCCCGACTTTAAACTGGTGACAAACGCGCAGCCAGCGGCGCTAGAAGCGGCTGCAGGCGCCGATGTGGGCGGACGGGGTTTTGGTCTGCAAGAGGAAATCGCGGAGGATCGGGTGAAATGATGGACACAAAAAAAGATCAGGGTCGCCATTGTAGGCTATGGTAATGTGGGTCGCGGTGCGCTGCAGGCGGTTGCTGCCGCCCCCCCGATTTAGAGCTGGCGGGGGTGGTGCGTTCCTCGCCGGTGACAAAGGGGTGCTGCCGCCCGAACTACACGCTGCCGCGGTGGTGGCGGATGTTGGCGAACTGTCCGGGGTAGATGTGGCCCTGCTTTGTGCACCCACCCGCAAAGTGACCGCGTTGGCGCTGAATTATTTGAGCAGGGGAATCAACACTGTTGATTCTTTTGATCTGCATGGGGAAGAACTTTTAGCGCATCGCGAAAAGCTGGCGCAGGCTGCCCGCCGAGCGGGTGCAGCCGCGGTTGTCTCGGCGGGCTGGGATCCGGGTACCGATTCATGGCTGCGGGCGCTCATGGAACTGATGGCGCCGCGGGTCGACTTTTAC
>JMBV01000308.1_pt1 | contig 16958 bp, 23 predicted proteins | sample 616531 | NCBI WGS metagenome assembly JMBV01 (sample SAMN02727904, study PRJNA239997) | anaerobic digester metagenome | biome: anaerobic digester; isolation source: mesophilic anaerobic digester inoculated with municipal waste water sludge... | place: Germany: Bielefeld University, CeBiTec ... | reverse complement strand
AAACTTAACTGTAACGTTACAGACTTTTATTCAGATAGAACCTATCCTACTTTTTTTTGTTATACAATCCGTATAACGAATCTGTGAAAGTGGAGTATACACCCGTGAGAGAGGGAACCGCCCTTTTTGATATTATTTCAAAAACCTACTTGGCCAGATCGGTTGTGGGCAGGGCAGATATAGAGATGCCGGCCGGGCAAGCCTGTGTAATTGTTGAGTTGCCGTCAGGCGGAGAAATTGAAAAAGTGGACAATAAACTTTTGATTGGTGAAGAAATCATATCGTATAAATAACTTAACTTTTGTAAAACATGAAGAAAGCATTATTTTTTTGTCATTGTGGTTTGTGCTGCTTTGGGATTGCATGCTCAAACGACTATCAATGTCAGGGGTACTGTTAAAGATGCCCTGACAAATGAAGAACTGATCGGGGTAACCGTACTTGTTGTGGAAACAGGAGCAGGTACTGTTACCGGCGTAAACGGAAACTTTGAATTGGATGTCCCGGTAAATAATACTCTTAGAATATCATACGTAGGATATTCTATCCAGGAAATTGTTATAACAAATCAAACATTTCTGGAGATAAACCTTCAGCCCGAGACTCAATTGATTGATGAGTTAGTTGTTGTTGGATACTCCGTGCAAAAAAAAGTCGACTCTTACAGGGGGCGGTAGCACCTGTCAACGTTGACGATATGGAGCGACGCCGGGTTGCAGATGTAAGGCAGGCGCTTCAAGGGCAGGTGGCGGGTGTTCAGGTTACTCAAAGTACAGGCGCCCCCCCTGGTGATGAGATAAATATCAGAATCAGGGGAGAGGGTACCATCGGAAACAACAATCCGCTTTATATTGTGGATGGGGTGCCCACCCGGGAATTGGCGTTTATCAATCCTTCCGATATTGAATCGATGACTGTGCTGAAAGACGCTTCTGCTGCTGCTATTTACGGCTCGAGGGCCTCGGCCGGGGTAATTGTTATTACTACAAAAAGCGGGGGGGTAGCGGGAAAAACTAATTTCGACATTAACTTTTTCAGCGGTATACAACAGGCTTCAAATCTTCCCAAGATGCTGAATTCCGTACAGTATATGAATGTTGTGGAAAAGGCGTGGAACAATGCCGGATATTCCGGAACAAATCCTTATACTGCAGATAAGGGGCGGAGTGATTTTGCAAACACCGACTGGTTAGATGAACTTTTGAACCGGGCTATACTAATAATATTCAGATGACGGCAAGCGGAGGCAGTGATAAACTGCAGTACTTACTCTCCGTGGGATATGTTACACAAGATGGTATTGTTGTATATGATAACGATAAATACAATCGATTCAATTTTCGTACAAATATCAATGCCAATCTGACGGAAAGAATAAAAGTAGGTACCAATATGCAACTTTCTTATGCCATCCAGGATAAACTTTCGTCTAAAGGCGACACTCCCGGAATAATAAGACACGCGCTTTTGCGTCCACCGGTAATTTCCGTATTCAAGTCGCCCAACGATCCCACATATTCAGAAAAAAAACCCTTTTACCGATCTGCCTTTTTATATTCATAACAACAGGGATACTGGAGGATGGGAAAGTGATAAGTATGAATGGACACAAAACCCGATTGCTCTAGCTTATTTCACTGACGACACCCGCTCGCATTTTAAAACATTCGGAAACCTTTTCGGAGAGATCGCTTTCTTGCCCGAAAAAGAGCTTAGATTCAGGACCAATGCAGGTGTTGATTTGAACTTTCGTCATGAAAAGGCTTTTTTTTGCCAATTTTGGCGATGATGATGGCGGCGGAAGCCAGATAGATCGTGGTTTAGGCCGCCAAAACAGGCCCAATGGATTAAATGAATACAGGGGGGGCGAAGAGCTGACTTTTACCTGGAATAACACATTGAGTTATGATAAAATGTTTGACCTTCACTCACTCAATGCGTTGGTCGGGAGTGAATTTATCACCAATTACGGATCGGGAATAAATGCTTCAAGAAGAAGATATGAGTATGATACCGAGAAGTTCAGATATATTGATTTTGGGAGTACCGAACAGGATTTATGGAATGGGGGGGGCAGTGGATCTGAATGGGCATTGATGTCATACTTTACCTCGTTGACTTATGTATATGATATGAGGTATATGCTCACGGCTAACTTCAGGGCAGATGCTTCTTCGCGGTTTGCAGAAAAAAACCGGTGGGGGGGATACTTCCCTTCTTTGTCAGCCGGCTGGAAATTGTCTGAAGAGCAATTTATGAAAAAACATGACTGGCTTTCCGACTTGAAGCTAAGGGGGGGAAGCATCGGACAGCTGGGAAATCAGGAAATTGCCAATTACGCTTATCTTACGTTGATAAGAAAAGATGGAGACAAATATCTTATCTCCAGGTATGGGAATCCCGATTTAAAGTGGGAAACCACCACTCAGTATAACATAGGTATTGATGCAGGTATCTTTAGAAACAGATTGTATTTTACCGCAGACTATTTTCAGAAATATACTACGGACATACTGTTGCCTATAAGCCTCCCAAGTATAGTTGGTGACGTGCAGCCTACCATAGTTAATGCAGGTGAAGTGAGCAATCGTGGCTGGGAATTTGGTATAATGCTTCGCAATTCCGAAAGTGCATTTAAATATAATATCAATGCCAACTTGTCTACCGTAAAAAAACCGGGTGGAAAAGCTGCATCCGAACCTTCCCAGTCTGGTAGGATCAGTTACAAGAACGGAGCCAGGGCAGCCGCTTAATGCCTATTACGGATATGTTTTCGATGGAGTATATCAAAATGCAAACGAAATAAGTACTCACCTGCACGGCACAACCAACCCAACTCCTGTGCCAGGTGATATTCGTTTTAAAGACAGGAATAACGATGGAAGAATTGACGACCACGACAGGGATTTCATCGGCGATCCTAACCCGGGATTGTTGTACGGATTGAACTTTTCAGGTTCGTATAAAAATTTCGACATTGCTATACTCTTTCAAGGTGTCGGAAGTGTGGACAGGTACAACGACTCTAAAAAAATAATTGATTATGATACGCGACCGTTTAATTACACCACAAATATTTTGAAAGCATGGGATGGAGAGGGGTCAACCAACAAAATTCCACGTGTGAGTTTACCGACAATGGAAGTAGCAGAGTATCGAGTATATTTGTTGAGGATGCTTCCTACTTAAGATTGAAAATATTGAACTCGGATACTCTTTACAAACATCAAAAAAAACTTGGCATGCAAAATATAAGGATCTATATGTCGGGTCAAAATCTATTTACACTGACCGGATATTCAGGACTCGACCCGGAATCTACGGATTTGATTGATATGGGGACCTATCCACAGTCGAGGTCCTTTATTTGCGGAATAAATCTATCTTTTTAAACAACTTAAATCTTTTGGATAATGAAATATTATAGGAATCTGTTTTTATTTATAATAGGGGGGGTGTTTCTGTTGTCAGGATGCGAAGGCTATCTGTCGAAAGACCCTATAGGCCTGCTTACGCCCGATCAGGTTGATATGCAGCCAACGGTTACCACTGTACAATATGCTGTAAGTTCATCGTATCAACTGCTTTCAAGCACGCTGAATATTATAGGTGAATGGGGGGGATGGAGTGACGGAACAGTTACCAGAGGCGATTTTATTCTTCAGGATATAGCTTCCGATGATGTACAGAAAAAAATGGAACCCCGATGGAGACCAGGCATGGATGGATGAGTTCAATAACTTTAGTTTTATTGCCTCAAATGGGGGGGATTTAATGGGCAGTGGACATATAATTATGAAGGAGTTTCGAGAGTAAATACAGCTATCGACTATTTAACCGATGAAGAGATGATGGCTAAGCTTAATTTTAACAAAGCTGAACAAAACAGGCTTTTAGGAGAGGTGTACTTTTTAAGGGCATTTTACTATTTTGATTTGGTGACGAATTTCGGAGGGGTCCCACTGTTGTTGAAGCCGCTAACATCTTTTAATGAGGCTTATGAAGTCGCTGTAAGGGCAACAGCCGATGAGGTGTGGACTCAGATTGATAAGGATTTAAACAATGCAAGGGGACTGTTGCCTGATGCCAAATATTCTCATCAACAAGAAAAATGGCGAGTGTCAAAAGGAGCGGTTATGGCCCTTCAGGCGAAAGTGGCTCTGTTTAATGAAAGATGGCAGGAAGTTATTACTCTTGTAGGTGAACTAGAAGGCAGCGGATATTATAGCTTAAACAGCAATTACTTCGATAGCTTTGATGTGAATAAAAAAATTTCAGGAACAAGAAGTGATTTTTTTTGCTATGATCACGAATCAGCCCAGACCCCCCCAAGAAAAGGTAACGGCCTGTGTGCTCTGCTGGGTTGGGGGATTCGTGGCTCCTGAGGTATCGTTTATTGCGGCTTTTGAGGAAAACGACCCAAGACTACTCTACACTGTAGATATTGAATCAAGGAATGTGAATAAAATATTGGGGGGGACTCTCGACGGGGGGGAATTTAAAGGTGATGATGATGCTCCAAGCAGCAGAGTTTACATTCGCTTTGCCGATGTTCTGTTGTGGAAGGCAGAAGCGTTGTTGAAAACCGGTAAATTAAAAGAAGCTATCGGCATTATAAACCTGATTCGTCGTAGAGCCGGAAGCTCGGTTACAGCCGACGGAACTCAGCCACCAGCCGGAACATTGCCCGACAGAAATGTAAATGAGTCAAATATTACTGTTGTCACAAACTGGTTGATTCACGAAAGAAGAGTTGAGCTGGGATTTGAGTCCCATCGTTTTCGGGATCTTAAACGCTGGGGGGGTATTGCAGAAGAAGTGTTAGGAGAGAGAGGGTTTCAGAGTGTGCATTACCTGTATCCCATTCCACAAAGGGAGATAGATAAATCAGGTGGGACTATTGTTCAAAATGAAGGTTATTGACAACTGATTAAGTTCACATAGTGTTTTGTCCCTGAATATATGTGCAAAAGAGAGGGTAAGATCATATTATGATACATACCCTCTCTTTTTCAAACTTATTAAACTGGTAAATACCAGTTGTCATTTTATTCTGCCACTTTAGGCATCATTACAACTGTTTTTCTGTTGCCCTGGTTCAGCAATTTTGCTGCAAATTCCTGAATATCCTTACTTGTAACAGCATTTACAGTCTCAATATAGTTTGTGTGATTGTCTTCACCATAAAAATATTTTGTATCGAGAATATTTGTCCAATAACTGTTCTCTTTTAGGTTTTCCTTATAGCTTTTATTCATGTACTCTTTTACTTTTGTGAAATCGGTTTTACGTGGACCGTTTAAAGCTATATCATCCAGTATATCCAGGATAATTTGATTCAGGTACTCCATCTTTTCAGGGTCGGTGTCGAACATAATCTGCAGCATGGTTTGTCCTTCGGGATAACGGGAGATTGAGCCTCCTGCATATACACCGTATGTACCACCCTCCTCTTCTCGTACTTTCTCGGTATATACGATATCCAGCACCTGGTCGAACATACTCATCAGAATCTGATTTTTCATATTTCGTTCAGTTACTCCTGAAATAGCGTTAAAGACTGAAGCTTTAGGGTTCTGCATCTCTCTGCGGAAAATGTTTGTTAATTCACCCTTCACGAAGTCCATTGGCACTTTGCTAAATTCATCTTTTGCCGCTTTACCGGGCAGCGATGCCAGATATAATTCAACCACCGGACGAACCTTCTCTTCATCTATGTTACCAACGAAGGTAAATACAAAACTACCCGGATTGGCAAACTGTTCTTTGTACATCTCCATAACACGGTCGTAGCTGATCTCTTTTAAATCTTCAGGTTTTAACCTTTTTGTAAGCTGATTGTTTCCGTATATTGCAGCGGTTACTGAGTCGCTGAAAGCGACCATAGGCTCGGCTTCCTGATTTTTGAGCTGAGTCTCCATGCGCTGAATATACGACTGGAATGCATCTTCATCTTTGCGTGGCGCAGTGAAATAGAGATAGACCAACTGAAGCATGGTCTCAAAATCTTTGATTGAGGAAGAACCGTTGAAATCGCGTTTAATTAGGCTGACATTTGGACGGGCCGATGCAGTTTTGCCGGCTAGCACCTTGGGCAGATCGGTAGCACTGAAATTACCTACACCTCCAAGGGTCATAACATTACTCATCATCCTGCTGTTAATAGGGTCCTGAAGCGCATATCGCGAATATCCCCCTCACTGGTGCCTGTCATAAGGATCTGATCATCTTTAAAGTCCGTGTTTTTAAGAATCACTTTTATCCCGTTCTGCAATGTCCATACGGTGGCATCCATTGTCTCATCTTTTTCAATTTTGACAATTTTTCCAGGCACCGGAGGCGTTGACACCAACGGTTCATTGATTACCTGTTCGGCATAGGGTTCAATGGTTTCGGCTTTTACAGAATTTAAGACTGCAAGTAGCTCATCGCCAGTAGGTATATTAACTCGTCTTTTTGAGGACCAGTAACTGAGATCACAATATTTTCGTCCCCTATAAGTTGCTGAATGGTCTGATTAACAGCTTCAACCGGGATATTTGGAGCTACTGCCTGCATGAACTGATACTCATATTCAATACCGGGAATAGGTTCCCCGTCAGTGAATGCACGCACATATTCCTGTGAATATGCAGAGTTATTCTGTTTATCGCGGTTATTGTAGGCATTCTCGTAACTTTTAAGGATATTTGTGCGGACAATCTCATATTCCGATGCAGTAAACCCATGTTTTTTTACTCTTTCGGTTTCGCGGATTATTGCTGCCAGTGCATCCTCAATCTTATCTTCCGCGCTTCCGGCAATTACTGTCCATGCGTCTTTGGTTTTTGCTACAAAGTAATCGCTATCATAAGCATATGCAGTAGTGAAAGGAGCGTCCGGTTTCTGAATGATCTCGGAAAAGCGCTGATTAATCATCGATGATGCTGCATTCAATACATATTGTGTTAAATACCCTGCTTGTGTTCTCTTTAACTCATCGGGCATCGGTTCGTGTTTGTAATATAACATAACCCGGGTATTTCTTGCTTCTTTGTCGGTAGCGATAGCCACAATAGGTTCTTTATTGTCAGGTACGGGGGGGAAATATTCACGTTCAGCTCTATCTGCATCAAGTGTTATGGGAGAAAACAACTCTTTTATCTTTTGTTCCATCTCATCCACATTTACATCACCCACTACAATAATACCTTGCAGGTCCGGGCGATACCATTTGTGGTAATATGCCTTATCTCTTCAGGTTTAAAATTATTTATAACATCAATGCTGCCTATAGGCATCCGTTTGGCATATTTGCTGTCGGGGTACATCACGGGAAGCAGCTGATCCCACAGGCGCTGCTGTGCTCCTCCGCGGGTACGCCACTCTTCACGGATAACACCCCCCCGTTCGTTTTCCAGCTCAGCATCTTCCAGTGCAATAGCATTAGACCAGTCATGCAGCACCAGCAGTGCCGAATCAATTAAGTTCTGATTGGTAGTGGGGGGGATGTTAGTCATGAAATAGACTGTTTCATCGAAAGATGTGTAGGCATTAATATTTGTGCCGAATTTTATTCCGTTGTCCTGCAGATAGTTGAGCATATTTTTCCCGGGGGGGAAGTTTTTTTGTTCCGTTAAAAGCCATATGCTCCAGAAAGTGAGCCAGCCCCGCCTGATTGTCTTCTTCCTGCATTGACCCCACCTTTTGTGCTATATAAAAGTCGGCCCTGTTTTCGGGAAGCTTATTATGACGTATGTAATACGTCAGCCCGTTTTCAAGTTTCCCTGTCCTCACTTTGGGGGGGTCAACAGGGAGCGGCTGGTTTTGTTGCGAGAAAGCAACAAGTCCAACCGCAAGAAAAAAATAGAGTAAAAATTTTCTTCATAACAGTTTTTTTTAGAAGAGTAGATTTTTTTAAAATTAATATTTAACAACTGAACTTTCGCGTCTGTTATATTACAGCTAAAAACATCACTATAATGGCAAAATGTTATTAGACTGTGGTGAGTGCCCTTAAAAAAAATGCTATATATTTAGCTATATACTCATTTAGTTGACACCAGCGAAAGTTGAAAGAATTACTTATGATCTGATGAAAGATACCTGTTTCCGAAATAGCTTAAAGGTAAACTATATTCTGTCCAAAACTATTTTAACCAGGTCTTCCGTCGATCCTTTGTAATCGGCGTTAGAATTCAGAGCTACGCGATTTGCTATAATGGCACAAACAGTCATTGCCTTATGTCCCATCAATTTACTTAATCCTGCGATAGCGGAACTCTCCATCTCATAGTTGGTTATAGAGTATCCGTTGAAACTGAACGATTCTATCCTGGCATTCAACTCAGGATAGGCAAGAGGGAGGCGTACATGCCTTCCCTGAGGCCCGTAGAATCCTATAGCCGAAATGGTAACACCCCTTATCATATCATAACCTATGCGATCGACCAACTCTTCGTCAGCACTCACCACATAAGGGGGGGAACAGTGATAGGGCGACCAGTTGACATGTCTCTGAAAAGCTTCTTCGAATTCTTCTTCACGAATTTTTGCCGAGTTGGCATAATAATGGATAAGCCCATCGAACCCGATAGATTTTTCAGATACAACATATGATCCCACAGGGCAATGAGGCTGCATGCCTCCCGATGTGCCAACCCGTATCATGGTGAGTTGCTTGAACTCATCTTTAACCTTTCGAGTATTAAAGTCGATATTTGCCAGTGCATCCAACTCTGTAAGCACAATGTCGATATTATCGGTACCGATACCGTGAGATAGTGCAGTAATTCGTTTTCCCTTGTACATTCCTGTGACAGTATGAAATTCACGGCTCTGCACATCACATTCAATAGTGTCGAAAAATGATGCTGTCATTGTCACACGATCAGGATCGCCCATCATCACAATCTTATCTGAAAGCTGTTCGGGTTTTATATGAAGATGAAAAGCACTTCCATCGGAGTTTATTATTAATTCCGATTCAGGTATTATTCTCATAATATTTATTGGTGTTGGTTATATCTATTCTGTTACTTTTTATTGTTTCCTCCGCCTTGGGGCTTCGCTATTGAATCTCTCATATCGGTGTCGGCTTTAATATTTTCCATACGGTAATAATCCATAATACCCAGATTACCGTTTCTGAATGCTTCAGCCATGGCTATTGGTACTTCGGCTTCGGCTTCTATCACCTTGGCACGGGCTTCCTGAGCTTTAGCTTTCATCTCCTGTTCAAGGGCTATTGCCATAGCGCGTCGCTCTTCGGCACGTGCCTGGGCAATATTTTTGTCTGCCTGCGCCTGATCCATCTGAAGAACAGCTCCAATATTTTTACCTATATCAATGTCTGCGATATCAATTGAGAGAATTTCGAACGCTGTTCCTGCATCCAGCCCTTTTTTTTAAGTACCAGTTTGATATGGAATCGGGGGGGTTTTCGAGCACCGACTTGTGCGAGACTGCGGATCCTATGGAGGACACAATGCCTTCACCTACACGGGCGAGAATGGTCTCCTCCCCCCCGGCACCACCTACTAACCTTTTAATGTTTGCACGTACTGTTACTCGGGCTTTTGCTATCAACTGGATACCATCGATGGCAACGGCTGTAACCGGCGGAGTATCAATCACTTTTGGATTTACAGACATCTGTACTGCCTGAAGAACGTCACGGCCTGCCAGGTCGATAGCGGTTCCCATCTGAAAAGTAAGATCGATGTTTGCTTTTGAAGCAGATACCAGGGCATGAACCACTTTTTCAACGTGTCCACCGGCAAGGTAGTGTGCTTCAAGATTATCTCTTGTTACATTTTTTTAATCCCGCCTTGTGCGCTTCAATCATTGCGTATACGATTGTATGTGGCGGGACCCGTCGCAAACGCATTAAAAACAACTGAACGAGTGAAATGTGTACCCCCCCTGCCGACAATGCATTAATCCACAGGAAAAAAAGGGACGTAATGGAAAAAAAATCAATAAAAAAAATGATTATTACGGCAATTGCAACAATTAAGGGAAACGAAAAATCCATAATTTTTTTTGTTTTTGGTGTTATTATTTATTGAATTATTTTATAACAAAGTTTCTATAAGCCACATAATCCATTAATTTTCAACAAAATAAACTTAGCTATAACTGTATGGCCTTTTTGCTGATTGTCAGGTGTTTAAATAAACATTTACAAATTATTTTTATTATTCAGATCTGAAATTATCAGACATTCAGCTTGTGACATAATTAATATACTTTCGTATCTGTCTCGATTTCAGCTAAATCATCCGTTATGCTGTATTTTTATATAGCTGTATTATCTCCTTTTTACAATGACATTGTATGTATTCACTTTTACAACCTCAATCTCTGTCTCTTCATCAATTAATTCGCCATTGAAAGATTTTCCTTCTACTTCTACATCGTTAACCATTACCTTTCCAATTGGATTAAGGCGGGAGAGAGATATTCCTGTATCACCAGCATTAATTTTCTGAAGATTTCCGGTATCAACTTTCCCCTCGATATTTGCCTCAAGTGAGATCTTTCGCAACGATTTAGATTTTATAAGCCAGAAAAACGTACCCCCCAGCGCCAGCGAAGCTGCTGCTATGGTTATATTTCCCGCACTGGTCCCCAGGAAAATGTAAGCATAAACAATTCCGCCTATCAGGAAGATAGCTCCTGCTATACCTGCTATGCTGATTCCCGGGAGTAAGAATATCTCAATAAGCATGAAAAGTACACCCAGTGCTATCACGGCAATTACAATGATGAGGTCGAGAGTCATATAAGGGATTACTTTTATTTAAAATTATTTAGTATTTCTTCGTTCCTTGCCTCAATTTTTAGTCTGTTTACCTCTCTGAAGAGTGATTCAGTCTCTTTTCCAGGTGCAGTATTGTGCTATTCAAATTGTTATTTGATAAACCTCCTTCTGCATACTGATCCCGTTTTTCGGAAAGCTCCTTATTCAAATCGTTAAGTTGTTTCTCCAGGCCCATTGCCTGTGAGTACACAGATCTGGCTTTGCTGTTTTTAAAATCGGAAAGCGAATGATAGGTAGTTCTGTCGTTGATCACGAACTCAAAATCACCTCTCTTTGGTTGATTAGGAACTGTTTCCTGCCGTGCTTTCACACGTAGTGAAGCGTACTCGGCCCCTTTTTTTTCCAAGTTTCGGCAATAGAGGATATCTTTGCACGGTTTGCAAGTTGTTTTTCGTCTTCACTTTCGAGCAGAATAATCTGTTGATTCGGAATGAACGTGTATACACAAACTGAGTCGGCCGGTTGGAAACGGTCTGACGCAAACCACCCGATCTCCTTCTCTTCGTCAATCACCATCATGTAGTCGTTGAACGGTGAGTTGAACGGCATATTCAGTTGATTTGGGTTGAGATATGAATCGGCAGTCAGGTTATAACGGGTAATATACAGGTCATAGCCGCCGAACGACTGATGTCCTGTTGATGCAAAATAGATGGTCATCCCGTCGTTCATCACAAAAGGATAGGCCTGGTCTCCTTCCATATTAATATTTTCCGGCAGTTTTTTTTCTCATTCCCGAATGTGTCGAGTAGTTTGTCCATTGTAAACAGATCGAGTCCTTTTACCTGATCGCCCTGCGAATAATAGACTTTGTCTTTCCGCTCATTCATATACAGTGTTTTATCTGTTTTTGACAAATTGGGAAAAAAAATCGTTCAGCGGTACCAGTGAGCCTGAAGATGCGCTCAGGTTATAGGCAGATAGGAGATCTGCTTTTGGAAGCACCAGGCTGTCAATAATCTGTATGTCTTCTGTTCTTTGACAGCTTTTTTCAGTTTTCGGCATAAATGCGTTTTTGAGCCAGTTTTTCCAGAGCGTCATTGTTCCTGCGGTTTGCCCGTTGATATTTTTCGAACTCCTTTTCCGCATCTTCAAAACGGTACGTTTTGGAATAGAGTTCGCCAAGGTATATGTATGCTTCGGTGATTTTCTTTTGTGATGCAAAAGTGAGATACTTTTCGGCTTCAATTAATTTGCCTGTTTCATACAGGCAAACTCCCAGCCATTGATTTACTGAAGCGTTATTGGGATTATTGAAGTATTCTGCCCTGAAAACAGGAAGTGCATGGGCAAACCTTCCCTCCAGATACATTTTTTTCGCTTCATCAAGTGTTTGAGCCTGTAAAGCGAAAGCTAATGTGCTAAACAGAAGAGTAAGAAAGATATGTTGTTTCTTCATCATCATTTTTACTGATTTTCAAAGATAGTGAAAAAAATATTCAATCGATTCAAATATTTATGATTTTCTCTTTTTCACTATCTTTGAGGCCTGAAAAAAAATTCCTCTTATGCAAGAAAAAAATTATAATACTCGATTTCGGTTCACAAACCACACAGCTTATTGGAAGGCGTGTGAGAGAATTAAAAACTTATTGCGAGATAGTACCATACAATAAATTCCCATTCGGAGATACCTCAGTTAAAGGGGGGGTAATCCTTTCCGGTAGTCCTTTTTCGGTTAATGATGCGAATGCGTTCAAAACCGATTTAAATGAAATACGCGGTAAATATCCGTTGTTGGGTATATGCTATGGAGCTCAGCTTATGGTGGTGTCGTCAGGCGGCGAGGTAGGCAGGATTAATGCCCGCGAGTATGGCCGCGCACACTTGAACGTGAGCGCAGTTGATGATTTGCTTTTAGGCAACATATCACAAATAGTCAGGTGTGGATGTCTCACGGTGACACAATAGCTCGTATCCCTGATAATTTCAAAGTTATTGCATCTACAGGAGATGTTAAGCCGGCTGCATATAAGATCGATGGAGAACTTACTTGGGGGGTTCAGTTCCACCCCCCCGAAGTATTTCATACAGACGAAGGGACACAAATATTGGATAATTTCCTTTCCATTTGTAAAGTAAATAAAGAGTGGACTCCGGCATCGTTTATCGAAGCTACTGTCAGGGAGCTGAAAGAGGAGCTGGGTGACGACAAGGTAATTCTGGCTCTTTCAGGAGGTGTGGACTCTTCGGTTACCGGGGTATTGTTAAACAGAGCTATCGGAAAAAAACCTTACCTGCATTTTCGTAGACCATGGGTTGTTACGCAAAAACGAATTTAAAACTGTTCTGGCAAACTATGAGCATTTAGGACTTAATGTGATTGGTGTGGATGCGAAAATCGCTTCTACAAAGAGCTGGCCGGTGTTACTGACCCTGAAAGGAAACGTAAGATAATTGGTAAAGGATTTATAGATGTTTTCGAAGAAGAAGCACATAAACTAAAAGATATAAAATGGCTTGCCCAGGGAACCATCTATCCCGATATTATTGAGTCGCTTTCCATTACAGGTGTCACAATTAAAAGCCACCATAACGTAGGCGGGCTTCCTGAAAAGATGCATCTTAAACTGTGTGAGCCTCTGAGGTTGCTGTTCAAGGATGAAGTACGTAAGATAGGACTGGAATTAGGAATAGATCCTTCCCTTATTAACCGCCATCCTTTTCCGGGACCGGGGTTGGGTATTCGCATACTGGGAGCTATAACGCCCGAAAAGGTGCGGATTGTACAGGATGCTGACGAAATATTTATTTCAAATCTTCGTACTGCAGGACTTTACAACAAAGTATGGCAGGCCGGTGCTATTCTCTTGCCGGTACAATCGGTGGGAGTGATGGGTGATGAACGTACATATGAAAACACCATCGCTTTGCGTGCGGTTACTTCTACCGATGCAATGACTGCTGACTGGTCGCGCTTGCCTTACGATTTCCTGGCAAAGGTATCAAATGAGATCATCAACAAGGTGAAGGGAGTCAACCGGGTAGTTTACGATATCTCATCAAAACCTCCAGCAACAATTGAGTGGGAGTAGATAGCATGTACTCAAAGCTTCCTGGCAGTTGAACTTGCAAAGATAGCAACAATAGCAATAATAGAGAGAGGGTAGTTAACGTATGGGCTGTTTCAGTTCGGGATAAGCTATACGGGTGTGATATACCGTTTTCAGTTTATCAACAAAACATCCTTCACTGTCTGAATATCTCTGAATGTGATGGGAGCTATTCTGAAATATCCTTCATTCATCTGTGAATCAATTATTTTGTCAACCAGGTTGCGAATAGATTGTTCTGTATATTCCGGGAGGCTTCGCGACGATGCCTCCACCGCATCGGCCATCATCATAATTGCTGTCTCTTTGGAAAAAGGATTCGGCCCGGGATATAGAAAATCGGCTTCATTGGCCTCTTTCCCGGGGGGGTTGGCATTTTTCCATGAGATATAAAATATTTCGGCATGCTTGTTCCGTGATGTGTTTCAATAAAATCGATAATCTGTTGCGGCACGTTGTATTTCTGTGCAATCTTCACCCCCCCATCTTTTACATGATTGATTATGATGCGTGCACTCTCCTCAAAAGGGAGCCCTGCATGAGGGTTCATTCCAGGTGCTTGATTTTCCGTGAAAAAAAGCAGGATTCTTTATTTTCCCTATATCGTGATACAAAGCTCCAGTCCTTATAAGAGAGGCATTCGCTCCCAGTTTTGCGGCGGCCGCCATTCCCAGATTTGACACCTGTAATGAGTGCTGGAATGTACCTGGCGCTTTTTCGGAGAGTTCTTTCAACAGAGGTTTATTTATATTTGAAAGTTCTACCAGCGTCACACCTGATATGAATCCGAAAGATTGCTCAACAAGATAGATCAGTGAATAGGAGAACATTATGAAAATAAAGTTTATTGAGAAATATACCAGCATAACCCAGTCGGCCTCCTTTACATTTCCTTCCTGATATAATATCAGCCCAAGATACACCGTAACATAGGTAAGAAGGATAAAAAAATGAACTTCTTATAAGCTGAGAACGCTCAGTAAGCTCTTTCAGCATAAAAATAGAGACCATGGCAACTGAAATTTGGATTGCAGTGAACTCGAAAGGAAAAGGCACCATCAGTGAGCTCATGATTACGGTGGTGATACTGGCGAACAAAGCGGTACGTGAATCGATAAAGGTACGTATGAGAATGGTAACTATGGCATATGGAATTATATATACGCTGAATAGTTCAAACCGGACAGTGATACATGTTAGCGCCACAAAGAGCGTTATTAGCAACACCATGAAACTCACATGTTTCCTATTGCGATATTCATGAGGGCGGAAGAATAAAAGGTACATATAAAATGAACCGAACATAAAAAGAATAAGAATAAACTGTCCCAGTATTATCCAGCCATTTTTCGTGGCCCCCCCGCTGCGTTCTTCAGTCACACGTTTCAGTGAAGAGAGTATGTTATATGTGCGTGAGTCAACAATCTCTCCCTGGTCAATAATTCTTTGTCCCTGCTGCACCATGCCGCGGCTGATATCAACCTGCTGAATAAATTCATTTTGCGCTTTCTCTGATGTTGCCGCATCGTAAATTATATTCTCTCTGATATACTCATTTATATCAGCCGTTTTCAGAATGTTTGCATCTATATTTGCAGGGGCATCGCTCAATATCTTTTCATATGCGGTACGTATTGTATAAAGTGATTCTATCGACCTGGCTTGTGCAACATTCTCTTCTTTTATTCGCAGAGTCTTTGTCTTTGACTCATGTATGAGGTCGTAGTCGATTGAGCGCATTATGCCGTTGTTGTATATCTCGTTAAGCTTGTCGCGGATATACAGTTTATATCCGGGAGAGAGAGTGGCAAGTTTGGCATTCAGGTTTACATCAGCATCAAAGTCGGCAATGGCATTTTTCTGTACATCATAATTTATAATGAAGTAGGGTTCGTAAAATTGCAAAATACTGTCCTGCTCTGTCTTTAACTGCTCTGCAGGCTTGTAGATGGGGAAATCAAATGGAGCCGTCAACAGGCCATACTGCCAGGGTCTCCCTTCATTGAACGAATATTTGAAACTACCCTGACGGGGAAAAATATAGGTTATGAAGAGTACAGCGACAATAAATACCAAAGGAACAAAAATTCTTGTTCTGACTCTTATTTTCTTTTTGATGATGAACTGTTCATGCCTCTTTGTGTTAACGTTGTGAGGTTATTATACAACAACTGAACTACTGAATTGTTTGTATATTATGGACCTTTCTCTGTGGTACTACAAGTTTTTCAGAGTGAAATCAGCTTCATTATTTCACGTGTCGCCCCCCAGCGTTTCCGAATATATATTCTTTTGCTTTCACACCGGCATTTATCCTCGATGATGAATCAAGAGCCATCTCATCCATCTTTTTGTTGAATTCTGTCTTGTTGCTGATGGAAAATCCACCTCCGTTAGTTATAAGGCCATGAGCTTCAATGAACTTTGAGTATCTTGGCCCGAAGATGACAGGTATGCCATACACCGCCGCTTCGGGCAAATTGTGAATTCCCTCTCCAAATCCGCCTCCTATATAGGCTATCTGGCCGTATCGATAAATGGAAGAGAGTAATCCGAAGCAATCGATTATAAGACATTCACACTGTGTAATATTTTCCTCGGTAGCATTTGAATAACGCAAGTGTGCGCGTTTCAGCTTCTTTTCTATCTCCCTTAGACGTGGCTCGTCAATCTCATGAGGTGCTATAATCAGTTTCAATCCACTGTGAGTGTTAAAGTAATCGATCAGTAGATCTTCGTCCGGGGCCCAGGAACTGCCTGCTACGATGACGATTGACTTTTTATCAGCAAATTTTTCAACTACCGGCAGTTCCTTTGCATTATTCCGCACCTCTATTACTCTGTCGATACGTGTATCACCGGCAAGTGTGACATTTTCAATGCCTTTACCTTTCAGGAGTTTAGCCGATAGTTCGTCCTGAACAAAAAAGTGTGAGTAAAAGCGAAGCATTTTCCCGTAACGTGTCAGTCTGTTCTTAAAAAAAGGGCTGACCAGGCCTGAATACTGCAGAGGCCAGATAGACAGGGATCTTCCGAAGAAAGCTTTCGTGAATATAGTTATACCAAAACTCATATTTGATGAAAATGGCGATGAAAGGATT
>JMBV01000307.1_pt1 | contig 16975 bp, 28 predicted proteins | sample 616531 | NCBI WGS metagenome assembly JMBV01 (sample SAMN02727904, study PRJNA239997) | anaerobic digester metagenome | biome: anaerobic digester; isolation source: mesophilic anaerobic digester inoculated with municipal waste water sludge... | place: Germany: Bielefeld University, CeBiTec ... | reverse complement strand
GAAACATTTATTTCTTTATGTTCATCTAATACTCCATTATTGCTAATCTTATCCAAACTAGCCAATGTAATGTTTTTTTCTAATATCATTCATCAATATTAATCCTTGTTCTTTACGATCCTCTGTCACATATCCTATTCCATAATCTATGGCATCAGAAATATTATTTATTGTTAATTCCTTACCATCTTTTAAAATTTTTCCACTTATTTTAGTCCCATAGGATTTCCCAAAGATACTCATCGCTAATTCTGTTCTTCCAGCACCCATAAGTCCTGCAATTCCTATAACTTCTCCTTTTCTAACATAAAAACTTACATTATCAATTACTACTCTATCTGGAATATGAGGAGAGTATACTGTCCAATCCTTGACTTCAAAATAGACATCTCCTATCTCATTATCTCTAAGTGGATATCTATCTGTAATTTCCCTACCTACCATTCCCTTAATAATTCTATCTTCAGTAATTTTATCATTTTGTTTATTTAAAGTTTCTATAGTCTTTCCATCTCTAATTATAGTAATTTCATCTGCTACTTTTTCTATCTCGTTTAACTTATGGGATATAATTATACAGGTCATTCCTTGATTTTCTTTTAAACTTAAAATTAAGTCTAACATCTTATCACTATCTTCATCATTTAATGATGCTGTTGGTTCATCAAGGATTAATAGTTTTACATCCTTAGCCAAAGCTTTTGCTATTTCTACTAATTGCTGTTTGCCTACACCTATTTGATTTATTAATAAATCAGGCTCTTCAAATAATCCAACCATCTCCATATATTTTAAAGCATCCACTCTAGTTTTTTTCCCAATCTATTACACCATTCTCAACCCTTTCATTTCCTAAAAACATATTCTCCATTATGGAAAGAGTTGGCACTAGGGCAAGTTCTTGATGAATAATCACTATCCCTTTACTTTCACTATCTTTTATATTCTTAAACTCACATAATTTATCTTCAAAAATAACCTGTCCACTATAACTACCACTGGGATAAACTCCACTTAATATGTTCATTAATGTAGATTTTCCTGCACCATTTTCACCAACTATAGCATGAATAGTATTTTTCTTTACCTTTAAATTTACATTATCAAGAGCCTTTACTCCAGGGAATTTTTTTATCTATATTTTCATTTCCAATAAAGTGTTATCCATTTTACATCACCATTCCTACTCTTTAATCTTAAAAGTAGATACTTAAATTAAATTTCATACTAGTTTAAACTAGTATGAAATTTAATAAAATTATTTTATCTGATCTTCCGTATAGTAACCACTATCAATTAACAACTCTTTATAATTAGTCTTATCTACAAACTTAGGCTCTAATAAGTATGAAGGAACTACTTTCACTCCATTATCATATGTTTCAGTATCATTTACTTCTGCTTCTTCACCACTAACTATAGCATCAACCATTTCAGCAACTTTATCAGCTAAAGCCCTAGTATCTTTAAATACTGACATGGATTGATCACCAGCAACTATTGCTTTTACATTTGATATATTAGCATCTTGACCTGTTAATATAGGCATTGGTTTCTCACTAGTTCCATATCCTGCAGATTTTAATGCTGATTGTACACCAAGGGACACAGAATCATTTGAACATAATACTGCATCTATTTTTCATCAGTATAATGCGCTGTTATTATATTATCCATTCTCGCTTGTGCTTCTTGTTCATCCCAATTAGGTGTTGCTGCTTGTTCCCTAGTAGTTTGTCCTGATCTTACAACTAATTGTCCATTATCAATATATTTTTGTAAAACATCTATTGCTCCTCCATAGAAGAAAACAACATTATTATCATCTAATGGTCCTGTTGCAATTTCTAAATTAAAAGGTCCATTTCCATCCTTTAAACCAAGTTTTTCTTCAATATATTCACCTTGAATTGTTCCCACATTATAATTGTCAAAAGTAGCATAATAACTAACTGCATCAGTATTCATAATAAGTCTGTCATATGCTATGATATCGATGCCATCTTCCTTAGCACTATCTAAAACATTAGTCAATGCACTTCCATCTATTGCAGCTACTACTATTACTTCTGCTCCCTTTGTTATCATATTTTCTATTTGAGAGATTTGAGATTCAGTCTTGTTTTCTGCAAATTCAAGTTCTACTTTATAGCCTTTTTCTTCTAATATCTTTTTCATGTTTTCTCCGTCTTGGTTCCATCTTTGAAGTGATTTTGTAGGCATTGATACTCCAACCATTACTTTTTTTTAGATTCAGATCCAGAACCAGAATCAGAATCAGTATTAGTTTCCGTTGTGCCACAGCCCACCATTGAAATCACCATTATTATGGCTAAAACTATTCCAACAAACCTTTTCATACATAAAACCTCCTATTGTTTTTACTGTGCTCGTGCACATCTTGTATTATATTTTATATCCTTTTGATTTAGATGTCAATAGGAAATCGTTTATTTTATTATTTGATTTAAGATTAATTAATTTAAAACCTTATTTTCTACATAAAAAAAAGGACAGAAATCTGCCCCATTAATATCTTTTCATTAATTCAATTATCTCTTTTACAAAAGTTTCTCTGTCTATGTCGAAAGCTACATCTGCATTAGGATTATAATTAAATCTCTTATTAAAATTGCCAACAGTGGCTCCTGTAGTATATTTCCCTTGTAATTCAATATCCACCTTTAAAGGTGTGGTTTTAATAATAGTAGGATTGGCTACACAGGATACAGCTACAGGGTCATGTAGGTAACACCCTTCAATCCCATCTTCTTTATGATATTTAGATAGATTTTCAAGAATCTCTCCCACTAATTTAGCTACTGGATTAGATATAGACTTAATCCTTTCTATATCATCCTTAAATACAATAGTTTTTGAGTAACGTCTAATCCACACATAGTAATAGGAATTCCAGATTTAAACACTATATCTGCTGCTTCTGGATCAACAAAGATATTAAATTCTGCAGCTGAAGTTCTATTCCCGCCATTTATAGCTCCACCCATCAAGGAAATCCTCTCAATTTTATCCTTTAATTCTGGATATATCTTTAAAAACATAGCTATATTAGTTAAAGGTCCCATGGGAATAAGTGTAATTTTTTTCATTAGATTCTCTTAATATCTTCGCTATTAAGTCAATAGCATGAAGATTACTTGGCTTAAGAGTAGATTCTGGAATCTTGACTCCGTAGAGTCCATCTTCTCCATGTACCTCAGATGCAATATTTAACTCTCTCACTATAGGCTCTTCAAAGCCAAAAGCAACGGGAACATCAATCCCTCCAAATCCAAGAATCCTAAGGGCATTATTCCCTACTTTATCCAGTGTCTGATTCCCAGCTACCACAGTCACTGCCTTTATATCTATTTTTTTCATTGGCACCAGCCATCAATAAAGCTACTGCATCATCTAATCCTGGATCACAATCGATTATTACAGGAATTTTCTCTAACATTAAATACCTCCAATATACTCTATATTATATACTTTCCTCATTATATAATATATTTCTTTAACTAACAATGTGCTCATAAAGAAAGCCCAGCTAGATATAGCCTAGTTGGGCTTTCTAAAGCTTAACTATTTAGTTACTAATCTTAATTCTACCGGTATATTTTCTTCTACTGTTTCACCTTTTAATACCTTAACTGCAGTTTCAACGCCTATTTCACCTATTAATTCTGGTTGTTGTGCTACAGTTGCTGCCATATCTCCAGCTTCTACTGCTGCTACTGCATCATCAGTTGCGTCGAATCCTACTACTAATATCTCTCTACCGCTTGCCTTTATTGCTTCCAATGCACCTAATGCCATTTCATCATTATGTGCAAATACTGCATCTATTTCTGGTTGAGATTGAAGTATGTTTTCCATTACTTCTAGACCTTTAACTCTATCAAAATCTGCTGTTTGTTTTGCTACTACTTCTAATTCTGTACCTTCAATAGCTTCGTTAAATCCTTCTCCTCTTTCTCTTGCAGCATTTGTTCCAGCAATACCTTCTAATTCTACTACTTTACCTTTTCCATCAAGTTGCTCTATTATAAATTCTCCTGCCATCTTTCCACCTGCAACATTGTCAGAAGCAATATAGGATAATACTTCTCCACCATTAGATGATCTATCTACTGTAATTACAGGTATATTTGCTTCATTTGCAGCTATAACACTGTTTACTATTGCATCTGAATCTGTTGGGTTAACTAAGATTAAATCTACTCCTCTTGTAATTAAGTCTTCCATATTTGCTGCTGCTTTTGCTGAGTCATCTTGTGAATCTAATACTATTAATTCTACACCTAATTCCTTTGCTTTTGCTTCTGCTCCATCCTTTAAAGTTACAAAGAATGGATTTGTTTGAGTTGAAATTACAAAACCTACTGTAAATGTTTCTTCTTCAGGTGTCTCTGCTGGTGTTTCAGCCGGTGTTTCTGCTGGAGCTTCTGGTGCCTTACCTTCATCTGTTTTACCACCACATGCTACTAGAGATACACTTAGTACCAATACCATTAATAATGCTAATATCCTCTTCATAATTAACCTCTCTCCTTTTTAATATTATATTTCTTTGGCTAACCATTTAGCCATATTAGAAAACAAAGTGTTGTAGGATTCCCATGCTAAAAATTCAGGGGGGGAGCCCCAGTGTGGTGAAATATCGCTGGCAAAGGTAAATGTTCTACCTTTCCCATATTCTCTACCTGCCATAAATACATGGTCATTACATTTGGCTATTACATCCTTAGGGTCTATTTCAAATAACATATTATAACCTAAGAAATGTGGCCAATCCTCTGATACTCCTTGCAAAACTGGATGATCAGGATTTACAATTGTAGGTGTCACCCCTTCTGGCGCTTCAAATCTGTCATCAGTTTCCATCATCTTTACTGGTAAAATATCCGCTATAGCTGTATGGGCATATTTACCTTTACCATCAATACCTTGGAAAGTCATATAACCTCCCATCATGGCAAAACCACCACCATTTCAACAAACTCTTTAACTAATTGAAGCCTATTGGGCATCCTCTTGCCCTTTGCAAAAACATCTTCAGTTAGTAGCAAGGTATTGCTACCAATATCACTTAAGATTATTACATCATATTTTGCATCTCCTCCAATGTAGTTGGAAATTCATTTGCTGCTATATGGCATGGCATATAATCAACTTCCATACCTGCACCTTCCAATGCTTCTATTAACCACTTTCCTCCCTCACCATATTTGGTTTCTGTAAATTGGTCAAATCCTTTAATATGGGTTGAATTTATTACCCAAGATTCTCCAGCAAATAGTATCTTCATTTTTACCCCCCCTTGTTTTATTGAATACAAAGTTTTACACATATAATTAAAATAATACTCCTGATTTCAAAATAATATTAGAATATGGAGTAAATTCTCCTGTTCTAATTACTGCCTTACAGTCTTTAGATAATTCCTTTACTTCTTCATGGGGGGGTATTTCAGTTAATTTAAATTCCCCCCCTTTTACTACCTCATCTAACTTCTTTCTCATATGCGGGCTTACTTCATTCATCTCTGTATCGATAATTCCCTCTTCTACGCATAATTCACTTAAAACTGCTTCTAATACTTCAAAAAAAGCTTGGAACTCCATTGACTACTGCCAGGTCTATTAATTGAACACCCTTTGGTACTGGCATCCCTGCATCCCCTATTAAGATAGTGTCATGATGAGCCATTTCACCTATTACCTTTGATAGTTCACCATGTAATAAACCTATTTTTTTTCATCAAACCACTCCCCTTACTTTGATTTTTCTTTTTTTATCCAATAGCACTGCAATTAAGATTACTATTGCCTTTGCTATCATTTGATAATAGGATTGTACATCCATTAAGTTTAAAGCATTATTAAGTATTCCTATAATTAATGCACCTATTATTGTACCTATTACTGTTCCTTGTCCACCTACTAAAGATGTCCCTCCTAGGACTACTGCTGCAATAGCATCTAATTCATATCCATCCCCCCCAGCTGTTGGTTGGGCTGAGGATAATCTAGATGTTACAATAATGCCTGCCACTGCTGCCAATATCCCACTTATGGTATAGGCCAATATCTTTACTTTATCAGTATTTACTCCTGACAATAAAGCTGCCTCTTCATTTCCACCTACAGCATATATATGTCTGCCAAATTGGGTATGGTTTAAAATGTAATAGCATATTATAAATACTATTGCCATGATGATTATAGGTACTGGAATACCACCTATATTTCCTGTTCCTACCCATCTAAATATTGGAGATATCTTATCCCCTGATACAGCTATCGGCCTACCTGATGTGAAAACCATAGTAGCACCCCTTAAGAGTATCATTATTGCAAGAGTGGCTATAAAGGGTTGAACCTTGCCTTTAGTAATAATTATTCCATTTAATATCCCTGATATTGCTCCTATTACCATGGCCACTAAAAGGGCTAAGAAAATATTACTCCCTGTTGCCAACATCTTTGCTGCTATAGCTCCAGAAAAACCTAATATGGAACCTACAGATAAATCTATTCCTGATGTTAAAATTACAAAAGTCATTCCTGCAGCTATTATTGCATTTATAGATGTTTGTCTAAATACATTTAGTAAATTACTTTTAGTCAAAAATCTTGGACTCAATATACTTATAATCACTGAGAATATTATTAATCCCAGTAATGGCCTCATTTTATCCAGAGTTTCTTTATTCTTCATTTATGTTTTCCTCCCCTCTAACAATATAGCTCATTATCTTTTCTTGAGTTGCTTCCTCTCTATTTAATTCTCCCTTTAATTCTCCTTCATGCATTACCAATATTCTGTCACTCATTCCTAATATCTCTGGCATCTCTGAAGAAATCATTATAATAGATCTACCTTCCTTTTTAATCTCATTTAATAGATCATAGATTTCCCTCTTTGCCCCCCCTACATCTACTCCTCTAGTTGGCTCATCTAAAATTAGAACCTTGGGATCAGTCAATAGAGATTTAGCAATTGCCACCTTTTGTTGATTTCCACCACTTAAGTTTTTAACTTGCTGATATAGGGAAGGTGTTTTAATATTGATTTTTTTCCTTATATTCTTCAGCTACTTCATATTCCTTCTTTTTATCTAATCCTAAAAAGGTCTTAAACTTTTCCAATGCTGAAATAGTAATATTACTTTTTACATCCATAATAAGAATTAGCCCATCAGATTTCCTATCTTCAGATACATAAACTATACCTTTGTCTAAAGCTTCCTTTGGAGAATTTAAATTTAATTCCTCTCCATTTAATATTATCTTTCCTGTATCCTTTTTATAAAATCCATATAAGGTTTTAGCTAATTCAGTCCTTCCGGCTCCAACTAAACCTGAAATTCCTAATATTTCTCCTTTTTTTTAAAGTAAAGGATAAGTCCTTTACATATTCATTGTTTAAATTTTCTACCTTTAATACCTCTTCATCATAGTCTGTCTTTATATAGGGAAATTGTTCATCTAATGTCCTTCCTACCATAAGACGGATAATCTCCCTTTCATCTACATCTGATACATTTCTTTCACCTACAAATTGTCCATCTCTTAAAACCGTAAGCTTATCACATACTTCAAAAACTTCCTGTATACGGTGAGATATATATACTAAACCCTTTCCTTGCTTTTTCAGTTCTCTAATAATTTCAAACAAGCTACTTACTTCATTGTCTGTCAAAGTATCTGTAGGCTCATCCATAATTATAATCTTTGCATTTAAAGAAAGAGCTTTAGCTATTTCTACCATTTGTTGTTGAGCTATGGATAAGTAATTTACTGTGGTAGTAGGACTAATATTTACCTTTAATCTTTCTAATATCTCCCTTGATTGTTTTATCATTTCCTTTTTATAAAGTCCCCCCCCATAGGGTGACTTCATTTCTCTACCTAGGAATATGTTTTCATATACTGTTAAATAAGGAACTAGATTTAATTCTTGATGTATTATAGCTATACCCTTTGAAGTAGCATCCCTAGGAGATGTAATATCCACTTCTTCACCTTCAAGGATTATCTTTCCTTCATCCTTTGTATATACTCCTGATAAAATCTTCATCAATGTACTTTTACCTGCACCATTTTCACCTAATAGTGCCATCACTTCATTTTCATATACAGTAAAATTTACATCATCTAAGGCTTTAACTCCTGGAAAGCTTTTAGATATATTTTCCATCTTCAATATTTCTTTTCCCACAACAGACACCTCCTTACTTGAAATTTTCAACTTCTTCCATTGTAGGCAATGAGCTTTGAGCTCCTATTTTTGTATTGCTAATGCTGCCGTTCTTTGTCCCCCCTATCTATAGCCTTTTCCATATCTTTATGTTCAATATAAGAAGATACAAATCCACCGATGAAACTATCTCCTGCTGCAGTAGTGTCTATTGCCCTTACTTTATAAGCAGGGAAAAATTTATATCCATTATTATCTATATGCAAAGCACCTTTGCTGCCTAAAGTAACGATTATTTCTTTTATGCCTTTATTTAATAATATATTGGCAGCTTCTATCATGGACTCTTCATCACCTACTTTTATCTTTGATAATCTTTCTAATTCGTGTTCATTTGGTATAAGTATATCTATGTTTCAATGATTTCATCATCTAAATCCATGGCAGGTGCAGGGTTTAATATGGTAGTCTTACCTAATTCTTTAGAAATCCTTAGACCTTCCTTTACCGTTTCCAAAGGAATTTCTAATTGAAACACTACCACATCTGCTTTTTCAAAGGCAGATATATGTCTATTAAGATACTCTTTATCTACTTCTCCATTGGCACCTGGAATTACTACTATATTGTTATTTCCTTCCTTATCTACATTTATCACTGCTATTCCAGTAGATGTTTTCGTTCTTTCTATATGTTTTGTATTTACTCCAGCATCCTTCATAGACTTTAAAAGTTCATCTCCGAACCCATCTTTGCCTACTTTTCCTAAAAATATAATATTATTATTTAATTTAGCTATGGCCACACCTTGATTGGCACCTTTACCACCAGGTATTTGTAATAGCTCTTTTCCCAATACAGTTTCACCTGTTTTAGGAATCTCATCTGTATTTACTACTAAATCCATATTCATACTTCCAACTACTGTAACCATTGACATTAGCTACTACTCCTTTCCACCAATGTGGTTTTTAAGATCTTTACAGTTCCCACATCTTTTTTTTCAATAATGGATATCAACATCTTTACCGCTTCTTCTCCCATTTCATAAATAGGTTGTCTCATTGTAGTCAAAGGGGGGGATCTAAATATTGTGATATGTGAATATCATCAAATCCTATAATCTTTACTTCTTCTGGTACATTTGTCCCCCCCTTTTCCTTAAGGGCTTTAATAGCACCTATGGCTATTAAATCGTTTCCGCAGCATATCCCATCTATTTCCGTTCTATCTAACAAAGACATAGTACCTTCATATCCAGTATCTATTGTATAGTTTTGTAAAATATTTTATTTTCATCATACTCCATACCATTTTCTAAAATAGCCCTTTCATATCCCTTAAGCCTCTGTCCAGAAGATTTATTTATATTATCAGAAGATATAAATCCAATGTTTTTACATCCCTTCTTTATTAAATAACTAGTAGAAGTATATGCCCCTTCTTCATTATCTACTACTATTCTTCCTACTTTATCATCTATTAATATTTCCCTATCTAAAAGTACCATAGGAGTATTTCTTCGCTTTAAAGATTTACTAACACTTTTTTTTCTGACGCTGTAAGGATTATTCCGTCTACCATCTTCTCCTGAAGAACTTGAATATATCTTTCTTCTTTAGCTTCCTTATTATCTGAGTTACAAAGAATAACAGAATATCCTTTTCTTTCAGCTGCATCTTCTATTCCTCTAGCTAATTCTGAGAAAACAAGTTCATTACATCTGGGATAATTATTCCTAAAGTCTTAGTACTTTTCATCTTTAAACTCTTGGCTATGGCATTGGGAATATATCCTTCCCTTTCAACTATTTCTAATACTCTCTGCCTCGTAGCCTCACTTATATATTTATCTTTACCATTTAATATCTTTGATACAGTAGCACTAGATACATTGGCCATCTCTGCTATTTCCTTTATAGTCATGATAATCACTTTCCTTGATATATTTATTGGTTAATCGTTTAACTAGGTAATCGTTTACCTATATAATATCATTATAAAATAAAAATCAAGAATAAATAAATTTTTAACAAAAATAAAAAAACAAACCCACAATCGGGTTTGCTTTCTAAATCTTATTTTCCTCTTAATTTATATCGTTTTTGTGGTCTTCCAACCTTTCCATATTTATATGATACTTCTACTATTTCCTCATTTTCCATATGTTGCAAATATCTATGTACTGTTTGATATGCTAATCCTGTAGCTTTAGCTATATTATTAATAGAATAATAATTATCCTCTTCATCCATATATCTTTGTATTATTTCTAAAGTTTCCTGAGAAATCCCTTTAGTATAATCATCAAAACCTCTAATGGAATCTTCAATAGACTTCTTCAGCCTAATATGAACATTTATCCTTGAAATTATATCTGGAGCTTTAATAGGTTTCAAAGCAAAATCACTTGCCCCAACCTTAATAAATTTATCTGCTACTTTTTGATCCTCTTCAACTGTTAAGACAATAATTGGAATATCCTTATCTATTTTTCTTAGTTTCTTTACTCCTTCAATACCACTTATTACAGGAAGATGATAATCTATTAAAATTATATCTGGTTTTTTATCCTTATATTTTTTTTATGCCTTCTTTTACATTACAAGCTGTAATAGGAATCCAATTTTGATACTGGCAAATAGCAGACATTGCATATAATATTTGTTTATCATCGTCAATTATTAATATTTTTTTACTCATTTACATTCACCCTAGGTAAAAATATTTTTAATCTCGTACCAATTTTATATTTACTTTCCAAATGCATTTTTCCTCCATGATTTGTTACTATGTCTTCTATAAAACTTAATCCCAAGCCTGTAGACTCCCTTTTACTATAACCCCCCCTTTTTACTACTTCCTCTAAAACTTCTTCTCTAATTCCTATTCCATTATCCTTTACTTCTATATAGACTTTATCCTCCTTTAATCCTATATATATAAATATCCTGTCATCTTTGTCCTTTAAAGCATTATATGAATTATCTAAAGCATTTATTATAGCTCTAGAAAATCTAATTTTATTTACATTTACATAGGCTTCTTTAGCATCATTCTTATAATCTACATTATGGGCAAAGGACAAATGAGATATTTGGGATAGGATATAATTAAAAAGTTCTTCTGTAGTTATAATATTCTTTTTCTCCTCATAAAGTATTTCTGATATCATCTCACTTAAATTATCTATGGAAGCTTCTATTCTTAACAAATATTCTTGTATTTTAGAATCCTTTTCCATAAGTCTAATTACACTAACTAAAGCCTGCATCGAAGTTAAAGGAGTTTTTAAATCATGGACAAGATGCTTTAACTCTATATAATTTCTTGCCTCTAAGGCTTTCATTCTAGTTTCATGTAATTGTCTTTCAACCCTTTCATTTTCTTCTGTAGTGGTTAAAATCTTATGTTCATCATTGATCAACTTAGTTACCAGTATAGCAGTAAAAGTAAAAAGAAAGAAAAACATACTTGAAGAAATAGAGAGTATTTCTATACCATCTATAACACAGGCAATGGCTTTAATATCTCGAGAAGTCTCTCCCCCCCTTCCAAATCTTAAAGGAGAAAGTTGTGGTATTACATCTAGCCATTGAGCACCCAAAAGAAGAAGAATTATTATTATTGATTTTTTTTAAAAAAAAGATATCTTAGAATAATCCATTTTTCTAGATACATTATTGCAAATATCACAATAAAAGCTGGTACACCTAAATCATATTTAATATCGTGTATTGTATGTATGGCAGAATATACTAAAGGTATAATTATTAAGGCAATTAACCCTTTAATATGAGGAACGCTTTCTTCATTGATTTTAATATCAGTAGACTCAGCAATTATAAAGGTTCCTAAATAATGAGGTAATCCTCTTATGCCATTTAATAATACAAGTCTTATGGCACCTATCATTAATAGTCCTTGATGATTCTTTTCCAAGCTTTCATATAAAAAAAATCATAAACTTTAAAATTATAAACATTTATAAATATAGGTGCAAATATGCCTAATAAAATAAGCACACAACCCATTATTAAGTTTTTTTCTTTCTATATTTATGGAAAGTCTTTTATTAATCATAGGTAATCCTTGTCCTTTTTCTAAAAATAATTAATAATATTATAGACATAATAACTACTATTAAAATCCATTTAATAGGATATTTATAAGCATAATATACATCTCCTTTTCCTACTATAAAAGGCCCTTTTGGATCAATTTCCATACCATATCTATGGGCTAATTCCTTAATATTCAATATATGTATAATGGAAACTCCTTTAGAATAAAATAATTGAACTAAACCTGTCTTATCTGTTACTTCATAATTTTTATCCTTTAGAACACCTGGTGAAATATTCATAGAGTCCGTTGTATTACCAAAGGCAACAATATTTCCACCTACATTAATAAATCCATGTATCTTGTCAATATTTTGATAATATAAATCATATCTAGTTTTTATATTTCTTTGTAAATTCTCTTCTATAATAATCTCTTTCCCATAGTTCTTCATTCTATTTATAATTATGTCTAAATCCTCTCTATCCATATCCTTACCTATATCTCCAGCACCACCAGGAGATATGGCTTTAGATTTATAATTAATTAATCCTTTTTGAAATAAAAACTCTTCCATATCTAAATAAGTAAATTCAAGATTATTTCCGCCCCAAGTAGAAGAACCTATGGAAGTAATGATTATAGGATTTACTCCCAAAACTTCACAGGCTGATATAGTAGCAATATTCAAAGCTGGGAAAGAACTAGAAAAATTAACGGCCACATTATCCCCCCCTTATTTAGCCCAGCTTCCTTTATTAAATCTACCATAACTGCTGCAAAATTAGGATTAGCAGAGGTTCTCTTAGCCTCTAAAGCTCCTAATGTAGTGGTGATTCCATTGAATTCTGCTCCAATAATTCCTGTACTATTTATATCATATTGGACATCTATTTCTATATCTCTATTCTTTTTTTTCCCTTTTAATCTCCTCTATACATTTTTCCATTAACTTAGATGCTTCATATTTTTCCTTATATAAAGAATCCTTTATTAAAGTTTTGTTTTTTTTCTATAAATATTACAAAAAAAATAACAAAAATAGTGATAAAGCTATTATAATGATATTTTCTTTTTTTAAACTTTTTTTTCATATCAATACACCATTCACTATTATTATATCTATTAACTTTATTAAACTAGCAACTAATATCATGGAAGACACTGTTTTTACAATACCTTGTCTGCCAATATCTTGAGCAATAATCCCTGGAATTATATATCCTATGGAAGAAGTAGCTAATATATCAGGTAAAGGTAGGTAATTTATACTCATTTGCATAATCAATCTAATAATAAAACTAATAATAACCATTATACCAAATTTTCTTCTACCATATAAAATTGTATAATTAGATAAAATATTTACTACTAATAAAGTTGCTAAACTTAAAAAAAATAGTCATAATAATTCGGCCTGGCTGAGTTATAAACAAAGCTATATAACCTGGAACGATTACTCCACCAGGGGATATTTCTGTTAATTCATAGAAAATAATGCTTATAATTATTCCCAATATGATTAAATTATACATGTTCTTCACTAATCCCCCCCTCTATATATTCTATAATTTTTTCCCCCCCATGCCCTACCATATTGCCTATGGCAAATATTACAAAATCTTCCTTAAGGGAATTGATCTTTGTAAGTCTATAATCATTTGTAATAAAGACATTGTCTTCTGGAATACCAATTCTAATTATATCCCTTTTCATAAACCTTTTATATCCACCAGTTATCCAAACCATATCTGGCCTTATTTTAGAAATAACTTCAATATGTTGCTGTACTCTATATCCCCCCCTATCTCCCCTATTATTGACTAAAAGTATAAGCTTTTTGTTTTTAAATAATTCTTTCTTCTGTAAATAATCATATATCATTAATATAGAATCAGGATCATTAATGGCAAATCCATTTACAAAAAAATATATCTTTATGATTTTCCGTCTTTAATTTATATGTTTTAAGTACACCTGGATCTTTTTTTTATATTTTTTTTCATTCTTTCAATGGCAGTATCCTTATCTATTCCCAAAATCTTACATACTTCTAAGGCAATACTAACATTTTCTTTAAAATCTATTCCATAATCCCAATCTAAATCTTCAGCTAAATATACCTTAGTACCTAATTTTTCTCCTATTTTCGTATAATAATCTATAAATCTTTTTCAGCAGTAATGAAATGTCCATTTTTGGGCATTATATTTCCTAGGGATATAGCTACATCTTTAAGAGTAGGACCCATTTCTTCCAAATGATCTCTTCTAACATTTGTTACTATGGATATATCTGCATTTAATATTTTATTTTGGGCAATATACTGAAGTTCTGGCTTTACTGCCATGCATTCAATAACCACAATATCAGCTTTTTGTTTCGCCGCTTCCTTTAAAATCTTTATTTGCTCCTTAATATTTGGACTTCCTCTTCTGTTAATCGGTTCTTCCACTCCAAATACATCTATGGTCCTAGAGCTAGTTCCTGTAGTTTTACAAAACACCCTATACTCACCGCCTCTTAATGCAGCTTCTATAAGACGAGATGTAGAGGATTTACCTCGAGTCCCATTGACATGAATTATATGTTTAAAGCTACTTCTAATCTTTTTATTTTCATAGGATTCATAAAATAAATATATAATATATATGGTGGAGAATAACAAAATTATACCATTCATATTTTTCCTTCCATTTCATAGTTTCTAATTAAATTTTCAGTAAGAATTATTCATATTACTTTCAACAGTCAACACCGGAATATTTAACCTTTCAAAACACCTAAACCCCCCCGACATCTTACCTTCGGGGTTTCAGGTCAATTTTTATTTAAGGGGATTTAAATATTCACCTAGTCCTCTTTCTATTATTTCACTATATTCAGGTATATTTTCAACAATAATTGGTGCATCTTCATACTGACTTGAATAAGCCTTTGACAATTCATTTATCGCTATTAAATTTCTACCTACTCTTTCTTCCATTGGGTGCCCATTTTCATCAAATGGAACAAATAACCTTCCTAATTTAGCCGCCTTTACATAAGCTTTATCTTTCCCTGTTAACACTAAATCCTCATCAGTTTTTCCCCCCCTAAGTCTTCCTTGAGCTGGATTTGCTGTCTCCATTAATATAGCTATAGTATCAGTATGATCTCCTAGTTCCCTATGGGTTAAACCACGAAAATTAGTTGGTGATGGTTCCAAACTTATTTGAATTCCCTCTAATTGCAAGTTAATAGCCGCTTGGGATGCTATACCCATTCCTCTTTCATGGGCTACAATAGCATTTATTACTGGATACTCTGGTGATGCTTCGTGTAAATCTATAGTCATATCTATATTTTCTTTTTAATAAGCTCTGTTATCCCATAACATATTTGTTCTGTTAAAGTGCCATCAGGTCTACCAGGATAACCCCTATTTAAGTTCCTAGTTTCGCTACCTGAAAGTTGCTGTCCAGATGAAGCATGTATATATACATCAGGATCTGGCCATTGATCAATTGGATTAGTAGCCCTAGAACCATATCTAAACCATCTTTCTCCATGTGGAGTACTTATGGTAAACCTTTGTGGTGACCCTTCCTGAGGATCATTATGTGTAAAAGCACTATTATTTGTTCTTGGAATCACATATAAAGTTCCTGACTTTACATTTACATTTTCAATTAACAAAACTGCAGACATAAGCCCGGAAGGTTCATTGGGATGAGTTCCACCTAGTACCAACATACTTCCACCTGGTTCTTCCCCATGAAAATATATACTTCTGTATCCCCCCCATTTGTACCCTTTAACTTTGGAAAATAGTCACTTAACATCTTTTGCTCTGAAACACCAGGTCCTTTGACAATAGGTTCTTCAACATGCATTGCTGAATATGATTTCCCTGCTATAAAAGAACAAATTAAAGCAAAGCATAAGAAAATTGCTGCTGTTATCTTTTTATTTCTCATTAAGGTCACTCCCTTACGACTTATTTAATCATTAAAACCCTTAACAATAATGGTATTATAACTAAAGCATTATTTGCCTGTTTCATAATATCTTCTTCATCAAACAAATTCCAAACTGTAAATATAAGTACCATAGCTACCAAAATCCTATATATCAAAGTCATATTAAACTCACCTTCCTATTAAAAAAATTATGGATGCTATTGGTCCAGCAAATATTACAAATATTAATCCGTAAATTAAAATTGCTAATGCAGGTACAAGACATTTCTTTAATACATTTACATAATTATCTTCGCCTACAACTTGTGCAGCAAATATTCCTGCTAAAGCAGTAGGTGGCACTAAATCTCCTAAACCAGCAATTAGGGATAAAGCTGATGCAGTTACAATCTCATTTTGCCCTAATAAAGCCAATACAAATGGAACACCTAAAACAGATGCAGAGCCAAAGGATGATACTGCACCAAATGCAGGCATAACAACTGCTATTCCAATATATAATAAAATTGATGGCAAGCTCAATGCATTTATAACAATAAATCCTCTTACACCAGTTAGTGTCATTATTTGAATAAACATTCCTACACCCATTAATATGCCCAATACTGGTAAAGTACTATTTATGGCTTCCTTAGTAGTTTTTATTATATCTACTTTTTCTCCAGTAAACAATCCTACTATTGCTCCAATAATAAATATTAAAGGCATACCTAAATCTGGTATAACTTGAGGCAATAACTTACT
>JMBV01000306.1_pt1 | contig 16991 bp, 28 predicted proteins | sample 616531 | NCBI WGS metagenome assembly JMBV01 (sample SAMN02727904, study PRJNA239997) | anaerobic digester metagenome | biome: anaerobic digester; isolation source: mesophilic anaerobic digester inoculated with municipal waste water sludge... | place: Germany: Bielefeld University, CeBiTec ... | reverse complement strand
AGTTCAAATCTGGGTGCCGCCTCCAAATAAATGTTTCAAATTTTAAATTTTATGATATAATATAAATATAAGTACCCATAGCTCAATTGGATAGAGTGCTTGACTACGAATCAAGAGGTTGGGGGGGTTCGATCCCTCCTGGGTACATTGATATGAGGCCATGTAATCTTTTAAAGACTACATGGCCTCATTCTATATAAGCTTTCTCGATTTCAATACTATTCTAAATTGCTTGACATTATACAATATTTTGATAATATAATATTTAGGCGACTAAGTATGATATTTAATAACAAACCAACCAGTTATGGTGATTGATTAAAAAGAGGGGGGGAGGGGGGGTTTTTTTTGCATACTATCTATATTAATGGAAATAGTTTAGAACTTAAAGATTTGGTAGATGTCTCAAGGAATGATGCCAAGGTTCAGTTGTCTGAAGAAGCTATTTCTAAAATAAAAGAATCTAGAGACCTGATAGATGAATTTGTAGAAAAAGAAGAAATTGTCTATGGAATAACTACAGGCTTTGGAAAATTTAGTGATGTAAGCATTTCTAAAGAAGATACTGAAACTTTGCAGACCAATTTAATAAGAAGTCATGCTTGTGGCGTAGGAAGACCATTATCAGAAGAAGATACCAGAGGTGCAATGCTTTTGAGAATTAACACCCTGGCAAAGGGTCATTCAGGCATTAGATTAGAAACTCTTAATACATTAATAGAAATGCTAAACAAAGGAGTTCATCCCATAATACCTGAGAAAGGTTCATTAGGTGCCAGTGGAGATTTAGCACCTTTAGCTCATATGGTATTGGTAATGCTAGGAGAGGGAGAAGCCTACTATGAAGGTGTAAGAATGACAGGAAAAGAGGCCATGGAAAAGGCAGGGATTCCTACAATTCAACTTACTTCAAAAGAAGGCTTAGCATTAATAAATGGAACTCCAGTAATGACCGCCATAGGGGGGGATTAATAGCTTATGATTCGCTTAATCTAATAAAAATTGCCGACATATCCGCTGCTTTAACCATAGAAGCCTTAAATGGAATAATAGATGCCTACGACCAAAGGGTTCACAGTATTAGACCTCATAAGGGACAAATCAATTGTGCCGAAAATTTATTAAATCTTACGAAATCCAGTCAACTCATTTCTAGACAAGGTGAAATCAGAGTACAAGATGCATATACCTTAAGATGTATCCCACAAATTCATGGAGCTAGTAGAGATGCTATAAATTATGTAGTAGAAAAAGTAAATATTGAAATCAATTCAGTAACAGATAATCCATTAATATTCGCTAAGGATAGAGATGTTATTTCTGGTGGTAATTTTCATGGGCAACCAATGGCCTTGGCCTTTGATTTTTTTAGGAATTGCCTTAGCAGAATTAGCTAATTCTTCAGAAAGACGAATTGAAAGACTAGTAAATCCACAGCTTAGTGGCCTACCTGGATTTTTAACGGAAAACGGTGGATTAAATTCTGGTTTTATGATTCCTCAATACACAGCAGCATCCTTAGTCTCTGAAAACAAAGTATTAGCACATCCTGCTAGTGTAGACTCCATTCCATCATCAGCTAATCAGGAGGATCATGTAAGTATGGGAACCATAGCTGCTAGAAAAGCCAAGGAAATACTATACAATACTACTAGGGTATTGGCTATAGAATTATTTGCAGCAACACAAGCCATTGATTTTGGGGGGGAACCTGAGAAATTAGGAGAAGGTACTAAATTAGCTTATGAGGAAATTCGTAAAGAAGTAGATAGACTATATGATGATAGAATAATGAATGTAGATATTGATGCTTGTGCAAGATTAATAGAAAGTAATACCATATTAGATGCAGTAGAGGGAACTTTAGGTAAATTATTATAAATTATAAAAAGAGGTGATTTAATGCTTAACCCAGTTGTTATTTCTGTTATAGTTATGATAGTTTTATGTCTTTTAAAACTAAATGTGCTTATAGCTTTGCTTATAGCTGCTCTTACTGGAGGTCTATTAGCAGGAATGGGATTCACTGAAACCATGTCTACTTTAATTGGAGGCATGGGGGGGGTAATGCAGAAACCGCATTAAGTTATATTCTATTAGGAGCATTAGCTACTGCAATTAGCCATACGGGTGCTGCCGATAGATTGGCCCGGAGCTTATCTGAATCTATGAAAGATAAAAGAACCATGTTTGTTTTTTTTAATAGCGATTATATCTTGTTTCTCCCAAAATCTTATACCTGTTCATATTGCATTTATTCCTATTTTAATTCCACCATTACTTGGAGTAATGAATGATTTAAAAATAGACAGACGTTCTGTGGCTTGCGCTTTAACCTTTGGTTTAAAAGCACCTTATGTAATGCTTCCAGTAGGTTTTGGTTTAATATTTCATAATATTATTAGGGATGCACTTATAGACAATGGTATGGAAGTAGTTACAGGAATGGTATGGAAATCCATGCTACTCCCAGGCATTGGTATGATCATAGGACTATTTATTGCTATATTAATTACCTACAGAAAACCAAGAGAATATGAAACTATGGCCATTGAAGAAGTATCTGCAACTAAAAATGAAATGAATGAGGGCATGACTAAAGGAGAAGTAGGTGCTATAGTGGGAGCTATAGTAGCTATGGTAGTACAAATAGCTACAGAATCCATGCCTCTAGGAATTCTAGCTGGACTTATAGTCATGTGGATATTTGGTTCCTTTAAATTTAGAGAAATTGATGGTTTAATGGACAGTGGTATTGGTATGATGGGATTTATTGCCTTTGTAATGTTAGTAGCATCTGGATATGGAGCAGTAATAAGAGCTACTGGAGGAGTAGAAGATTTAGTAGAAGGTGCCGCAGCATTAATGGGTGGAAGTAAGTTAATAGCCGCATTCTTAATGTTATTAATAGGTTTAATAATCACTATGGGTATTGGAACTTCTTTTGGTACAGTACCAATAATAGCGGCTATATATGTTCCATTATGTATGGCTTTAGGCTTTAGTCCAGCTGCTACCATTGCATTAGTAGGAACAGCAGGTGCATTAGGGGATGCAGGTTCACCTGCCTCGGATAGTACCCTAGGTCCAACAGCTGGGCTAAATGTAGATGGACAACACGACCACATTAGAGATACGGTCATACCTACATTTATCCACTATAATATACCATTACTAATATTTGGAACCATTGCAGCAATGATATTATAGAATAAAAAAAGATGGCTAGGATTTTCCTAGTCATTTTTTTATTTGGTAGAAACCTTTAAATATAGTCGACTTTTAAACTAATTTAAAATTAAAAAGGAAATTATAATATCTGTATTACTTTTTGGATACTTTAGGAAGGTTTTGCAGGAGATAAAGGTTTTGTGATATAATAATCAATGTAAAATCAAAATTTTATAAACAGGAGAGCTAAAAATGAAAAATAGAGAAGCTATAATAGAAAAAATAGATGCTATAGAAACAGAATTAATAGAACTTGGCAATAAGATTCATAGCAAACCAGAACTATCCTTTGAAGAATATAATGCTGTGGAGAATATAATAACCACACTAGGAAAGCATGGATTCAATATTAAAAAGGGAATAGGTGAGCTAGAAACTGCCTTTAGAGGAGAATATACAGGTAAAGGCAACGGGCCTACATTAGCCTTCTTGGCAGAATACGATGCACTACCTGAAATTGGACATGGATGTGGACACAATCTAATAGCCACTATGGCAGTAGGTGCAGCAATAGGTTTAAAAGAAGTGGCAGAAAATATAAATGGAAATATAGTCGTCCTTGGCACACCAGCAGAAGAAGGTGGTGGCGGCAAAATTATTATGTTAGAAAATGGTTGCTTTGATGATATTGACTATGCTCTAATGATGCATCCCTGCGTAAATAATTTGATTTTAAGGGGAGGATTAGCTACCCAAGGAATCCGCATAGAATATTATGGCAAATCAGTTCATTCCTCATTTCCCGAAGGTGGAATCAACGCACTACAGGCAGTGATACAAACTTTTAATATGATAGATCAGTTCAGAGGGCTATTCCCCCCCATAAAAACCAATGTAAATGGCATTATAACAGATGGAGGAAGGGCTGCTAATATTATTCCAGACTATGCTGCTTGCGAATTTTCAGTTAGAGCCGCCACTGTTAAGGATTTAAATATGGTTATGGAATATATAGAACATATAATAAGCACTGTAGAAAAATTAATAGGTGTAAAAGCAAATATAGAAAAAAAGTCTGATGTATGCCGAAAGGTATCCAAATAAATATATAGATGAGAAACTCAAAGAAAATATTGCTCAATTTGGAGTACATATGGAATATCCAGATCCTGATATGAAATATGGAGCATCTGATATAGGAAATGTTAGCCTTAAGATCCCGTCTATTCATTCCTATATAAAGATTGCTGAAAAGGGAGTTAATAGTCATTCAAAAGATTTTACAAAAGCCGCCAATAGTCCACAAGCCTATAATGAAATAATTAAGGCCACTAAGGCAATGGCACTAACTGGATATGATATATTAACCGATGAGGAGCTACAAAAAAAACATATATGATGAATTTAGGGTTACAGTTCCAGAGTATAGTTTGGAGGAATTATTTAGAGTAGAAAAAGACTAGCAACCAAAAAGCTAGTCTTTTTTCATATTGTTATTTCAACATAATCAAAAGATAATTATGAGATAACATTATTAAAAGCTAATAATAAACTCAAAAACACTTGTTCTCAAAACTAACATCTGATATAATAACTATTAATGGAGGATACAAATAAGTGGGGGGGAAATTAATATACTCTTATATTTACCACTACGGAATATTTTTTTTGGGAGTGATAGTATGAATAAGGAGCAAAAGTTTTATAATGCATTAGAGGATATCTTTGTTGGAGCAAAAATTGAAGGGGGGATAGTGGATTTATAAATTTGCTTAAGATTAAGGAAAAATATTACTCTGAAATATTAGCTCAATTTAAGAGGGAGGTTGATAAATGTCCAGAAATAGAAGGTGATTTTAAAGAAGAATTTTTTTGATAAGTTATATACCTTTTTCAATAAATACTTTAGTGAAAGTGGAAGTGTTTATTTTACAAAAACTGCAAATTGGCAAAGAGTGTATGAAAAAGTATATACTGACAATAGGGATGTGGTTTTATTCTGGAAAACCCATATGCTATATTATGTAAAGACAGATATTTTATTTAATAGTATGGATGTAAATATTGAAGATGATGAAAAGGAAAAGAACTATAATTTTTATTTTGATGTGGGAGGCTTACAGTCTAGGCAAAATAATGAAAAAAAGAAAAATTATATACGAATTTAGAGAAGTGGAGAACAAGAATTATAAAGATGGAAGTGGAAATGCAAAATCTAAAGAAGTCTATATTTTTGACGTTATGTATTCCGAAAGAGGTAGAATAACTAAAATAGATAAGATAGTAAAGGAAACAGAAATACCAGATACAATTTTAATGAAGGCATTTAAAACCTTTGAAAAGCAATCAGAAGTGGATTTTTTTTATTAATAAAAATGCCAGGGTGTTTTTAACTGAACAGCTAGATTTATATTTACATCAAATCCTTTTAGAAGATGATAATAAATTCCATCAAAAAGATTAAATCAAATTAAAATCATTAAATTATTTGCAATAAAAATAGATTTTATTTCCCAATTTGAAGATGAACTAGTAAGAATATGGAATAAGCCTAAATTTGTCCTAAATAGCAATTATGTAATTTCATTAGACAAAATTTCTAAGCATATATTAGATAAAATATGGAGACATCCTAATTTGATAGGACAAATAGAGGAATGGGGGGGAGAATTGGGAATGATAGATGATGAATTTGATTTTTCTAAAGACGTAGAATGCCATAAATATTTGCCTATTGATACAAAATATTTTAAGGATTTAGAAATCGAAATACTAGATCAATTTGAAAATATTGATGATTCTCTAGATGGTAGGCTAATTCACTCTGAAAATTATCAAGCTCTTAATACATTGCAAGATAAATACAACAGTAAAATACAATGTATTTATATAGATCCACCATTTAATACTGGCAAGGATTTTGAATATATTGATAGGTATCAAGATAGTTCCTGGTTATCTATAATGAACGATAGATTAAATCTGGCATATAAATTGCTAAAAGATGATGGCTGCTTATGGTTGCATCTTGATGAAAATGCCAATAATTATGGAAAGGAATTAATAAAGGATAAATTTGACGATATAAATGAAATTATATTTGATACAAATGCTACTAAAGATGAGGAAGCTGACCTATTTGGATATAAGAGTTTTGGCGATAATTTTCAATTAAAACACCAAACCATATATTATGCTAGAAATTTAAATAAATACAAATTCAATAAATTATGGAAACCTAATAGGAATACTACTAAATTAGATATAGGATGGTTAGATTTAATAGCAGAGCCAATTGTCGAAAAACCAAAAAAAATTTCTGATTATAAATACTACATAAAGATATGGGAAAATGGTGAAATGGTTAAAAAGTTCATCAATGTAGAAAATGAGAAAATTTTTCCAATTGGAGATATTTGGAATGATATTTTTTTCTTTTATGCAATCAGAAATGCGGGTAAGTGAAAGTTTTAGTTTTACCTCTTCACAAAAACCAGAAAATTTATTGAGAAGAATCGTTCAGTCTTCAACAGATGAAGGGGGGGATTTAATACTGGATTTCTTTTTAGGAATAGGAACAACAACAGCAGTTGCCCATAAATTAGGAAGGAAATGGATTGGGGGGGTTGAAATGGGCAATCATTTTAATGAATGGTATTATGATGGTTCAGATAAAAAAATTAGGTATTTTAGGCAGAATGAAATGGGTTCTTTATAATGACCAGAAGATTCATTCTTTAAATAGAAGGCCACATTTATCTAAGGATATAGATTGGCAAGGTGGAGGTTTTTTTTAAATATTATTCTTTAGAACAATATGAAGATACATTAAGAAATATGAGATATAAAGATAATCAAACTACTATTTTCAATGATAGAAATCCTTTTGAAGAATATATTTTCTTTGCTGATAATAAATTAGCTGATGTTTTGGAAATTGAAAAAGAAAATATTAAACTTAATTTTAATAAACTATATGAAAATATAGATTGGCCAGAGACTATTTCTAATTTACTGGGGCTCCCAATTAAAAAGATATATGAGAAAAGCTTTATATTGGGAAATAGCGAAGAAGAAATGGAAATAAATATAGACTTTGAAAATATGTCGGATAAGGAAAAATTGGAATTTATCCAATTGATAAAACCTTTGCTTTGGTGGGGTGAATAAATATGGCTAAGACTTATATGGGAAATTTTATTGAGGATATCTCCTATGAAAGTTTGGGAGATTGGCGTTTGCCCGGAATATCTAACTTTTCACATAAAAAAAATCTTTATTTCCCTATCAAGAAAATGCAATAAGAAATGCTGCTAAAATTCTTTATATGTATTTTGAAAGTGATAATGGTAAAGACTTATTATATTCAAAATGTATTGATCTAGGAATGAATGAAGATTCCTTTAATGTTAATGAATATCTGAGGCCTATTGATAAAGAAAGAGGATTAAGTAATAGTAGATATGTATTATTGCAAGATTATTATAATTCTACAGTAGATGGAGGAAATAGATTTATAAAGGGCAGTAGTTTTTTTTAATAGAATGGCTTTTTGGATGGCTACAGGAAGTGGTAAATCTATTGTATTAATTAAAATCATAGAGTATTTGTACTATCTTCAAAATAAAGGCCTAATACCAAAAAAAGGACATTATGCTTTTACTTCCTAGAGAAGATTTGATTAATCAATTTAAGGAAGAAATTAGGGAATATAATCTTGAAAAATCTATTCATATAGAATTAATAAATTTAAAAAAACTATGAAGAAGATAAAAACAATTTAACTTTGATAAATAGTATGAAGGTTTACTACTATAGAAGTGATCTAATAAGAGATGAAAGGAAAGATAGTATTTTAGATTTTAAGGATTATGATAACAATGGGGGGGATTGGTATATCTTTTAGATGAGGCCCATAGAGGTGAAGCAGGGGGGGTATCATTGGCACAAGACTATGTTAGTATATTGTCTAGAAATGGATATTTATTTAATTTTTCTGCAACATTCACAGATTCTATAGACTATGCTACCACCTGCTACAATTTTAATCTTGAAAAATTTATTAATGCTGGCTATGGAAAAAAATTTATATTTGAGCAAATCTTATTTTGATTTTAAAAATGACAGGGACGATTTCAGTGAAATGGAGAAGCAAAAACAGGTATTAAAATCGTTAATTACCTTTACTTTAGTAAAACAATCTAAAGGGGGGGATGCTATCTATCATAATCCACTATTGGTAACATTGGTTAATTCTATTAATACTGATGATTCTGACCTACTTATATTTTTTTAAAAAAAACTAGAAGAGATAGCCAATGGGAGAATAGATGAGGAATTATTTATTGAAACCAGAGAGGAATTAAAAAAAAGATTTTTATGACAAATCCTATGTTTTTGGAAATGAAAAATGTAATTTTGATACACATCTAATTAATAAAATAACATTAAACGATGTTTTAAATAATGTTTTTAATACTAATACCCATGGGAAAATAGAAATACTAGAAGGAGAAAAGGGCAAGGAAATTGTTTTAAAATTAGAAACATGCGAGAGTCCTTTTGCACTAATAAAAATAGGGGATGCAGATAAATTCCAAAGGGAGAAACTTGGGGATAATTATTCTGTTGTATCAGGGTACGATACTAGAAATTACTTTAGAAATATTAATAAAGATAAGAATATAAATATTTTATTAGGTAGCAGAAGTTTTTACGAAGGATGGGATAGCAATAGGCCAAATATTATAAACTTTATTAATATAGGTGGGAAAGGCGCAAAAAAAGTATGTTTTACAGGCAATAGGTAGGGGGGGCATTAGAATAGAACCCTATAAAGGAGAAAGAAAGAGGCTTCCAAATACAGATGAAAATAAAAATTATTTATTAGAAACCCTATTTATTTTTGCTACCGATAAAAATGGTGTAAAATCCATATTAGAAACTGTAGAGGAACAGAAATATATTGAAGAATATGAAATTTCATTATATAGAACAGAACAAATGGAATTTGATCTCTTAATCCCAAAATTTAAAAGTGCAGACCATAGGGAAGAAATAGCATATTTCAACATATCAAGAAATAGTAAGAAAAGGTTTAAGGAATATTTTAATTACTTTGATAAAAATGTACTTTTATTGAAAAAGGGAATTAATGAACAAAATTATGAATTTTATCGGAAAAAAAATAAATAGTGGCAAATTGTTTCAAATTGATAGTCAGAGGGATTATAATGATTACAATATGCTAATGGACAATATTATTAATCATGTTTCATTTAAAAATATGGTGGTAGGAAATATAAAAGAATTAGAAGATGAGATTATTCATTTTAAGCATATAAAAGTAGTAAATCTAACAGATGAAGATATAGCAGATTTCGAAGATAAGATTAAAAGAGTTAAGGATTTTGAAGATATAGATAAAAAGAAATTAGCATTGGATTATGCCAATGATATGATTAGGGAGGAAGAATTTAATAGACTTATAAATGTAAAGCCAGAGGAGAGCTTTAAGGATTTGAAAATAATTAGATTAGCTCAGCATTATTATTTGCCATTAATTTATTCCGAAAAAGAAAAGGTAGAGTATATTAAAAATATTATTACAGTTGACAGTGAGGTAAGGTTTATAAAAAAAATTTAAATAATTATATTAAAAATTGCTACCTAGACTGCGATTGGATGTTTTCCAAAATAAATGAAAATAAAGATATGATTTATATACTACTATTTGAGGAGGGAAAATAGATATAGTAAATTCTATCCAGATTTTATTTTTTTGGATTAGAAAAGGAAATGATTATAAGATAGTTTTTGTGGATCCTAAAGGTACTTCTAATACGGACTATATAAATAAGGTTGATGAATTTGAAAGAATATTTTACGAAGACAAAAAGCCTAAAATATATAATTATAAAAATTTTAATATTACATTTGATTTAAAATTAGTGGCAAAAGATATTAATGAGGTTCCAAAAAAAAGTATGAGAAATTTTGGCTCGGGGAGGAAGACTTTAGCTTTATTAAAATATAATGGCACAATTGAACAGCCATCTACACTTATAATTAAAACCATAAGTGTAGATGGCTATTTATATTTTACTATAAAAGGCATATAAGTTTATGGTATACTAGACTTAGATAAAATTTAACACTAAGGAGACCACCATGACTGAATACTACAACATCTACAATTCCCCCCTAGGTCCCATTCACATAGTCCTAGACCAAATAGGAGTTAAAAGAATAATCCTATTTGAAGAAGACTGGGAGGAATATTTAAAAGAAAATCCCCCCCATATAAAATTAAATGAAGAAAAACCTAAAGATGCCATTACTCAATTAGATGAATATTTTAAAGGCCAAAGAAAGGACTTTGATTTGTCCCTGTCTATAGAGGGAACAGAATTTAGACAAAAGGTATGGAAGGCCTTAATGGAAATACCCTATGGAGAAATAAGGACCTACTCAGAAATAGCAGAGAAAATAGGAAATCCCAAGGCCGTAAGAGCTGTAGGCCAAGCTAATAAAGACAACCAAATACCTATAATCATTCCTTGCCATAGAGTTATAGGCAAAAGCGGCAATTTAGTAGGTTATGCAAGGGATAGAGTATATGTTAAGGAATATTTATTAAAACTAGAAGGTGCAGATTTATCATCTTAGATAGGTCTCTTGTCATCCTGAGCAAGGCGAAGGATCTTGATTCTCTACTATTTAAAGATTCTTCACTTACGTTCAGAATGACAAAGAACACTAAGTATAGGAAAAAGTTTAATTATGATAAAAAGCCCTAAAGAGAAAAGAATGGAGGTGATAAAATGTTTAAACCAAAGGACTATGCATTTCAAATAGAAACTACAGTAAAGGCAGTGTTCAAATGTGGAGAATATGAATTAGTTAGTATTTATGATTCCCGCTTTATAGAACAGCAGCCCTTTGTTTCTATGGCCTTTGTATTGGGTAATTTTTATAATAGGGCAGGGAGTCGCCATAAAGCAGAAATAGATGAATTTTTCCACAAAAACAGTTTAATTATGAATAAAAGCATATCAGAAATTGGAGAAGAAAATATGGAAAATATAATACAAGATTTTAAAACATAGTATCCACAGTGTAAGGGGGGGTCAAAATGAAAAAGCTAATTCCCATAATTATATTTTTAATTATTATATCAGTATTTTCTATTACTAATAGGACCAATGAAGAAGTGATTTCCATTTCAGATGAAGAATATCTAATAATAGAAGATAAAGTTTTCTTAGAAAACAGACCAGTTTTTTTTAGAAGAAAACAATATTTACATTTCCTTGGAAATTATTAAGGAAAATATAGATCCAGATATATTCTACGATTCCAATGAAAAAAATATTGATAATTACAAATAAAGAAAAGGTAATTAGATATAAATTAGAGGAAGATATAGCCACTATAAATAGTAGAGAATTCTATATTGATAATAATATAAAATTATTAGATGATGAAGTCTACATTCCTAAGGAAATATTAGAAACCCACTATCCATTGGAAATTAAATATTTCGAAGACACTAAGGCTGTATTAATGGAGGAGCCTTCTAATTATCTACAGGGACAGATTATATTAGAAGGAGGAAATATAAGAACAGAACCTCATAAAAAAATCTCCTATTTTGCTTAAAAACACTCCAGTGGATAGTGAAATTATAATATTTGAAGAATTTAAGGATTGGTATAAAATTAGAACGGATAATGGAATTATAGGCTATATTGAAAAGGAGTATTTAAAAATTAATTATGGGAAAAAGGCTGTAGAAGTCCCTAGGGATATTAAAGAGGAAATGGAAATGAAAAAGGGAAAAATAAATTTAACTTGGGATTATACCTATAGAAAGATGAACAGTATAGAGAACATAGATTATATTGATGGTATCAATATTCTATCTCCTACTTGGTTTAGTATTGAGGACAATAATGGTAGCATATACGATAAAGGAAACTTTGACTATGTTAAGGAATACCAGGCTTTAGGTTATGAGATTTGGCCTTTAATAGATAATGGCTTTGATCCAGATTTGACTCATGAATTACTATCCAGTAGTATTTCAAGGGAAAATCTAATAAATAATATAGCCAATATTTTTAGAGAATACAATGTAGATGGAATAAATATAGATTTTGAAAATGTCTATTTAAAGATAGGGATTTATTGACCCAATTTGTACGGGAACTATATCCAATTTTTAAGGAGATGGATATGATAGTATCTATGGATATTTCCCCCCCTATTTCTACTTCTGAAAACTGGTCTTTATGTTATGATAGACCAAGACTATCTAAAACTTTGGATTATATAATGCTAATGGCCTATGATCAGCATTGGGCTTCCAGTCCAGTGGCAGGTTCTGTTGCAGAATATACTTGGGTGGAAAAAAAAGCATTATAGAAGTATTAAAATCTGTCCCTAAAGAAAAATTAGTATTGGGCATACCTTTTTATACTAGACTATGGAAAACAGAAGATGATGAATTGACTTCCTATGCACTGTCTATGGAAAAGGCCAATGAATTTATAGAGGAAAACAATATGGAATTAGAATGGGATGAGAAAAGTGGCCAATACTATGGAGAGGTTCAAATAGAAAATGTAGTTTATAAAATCTGGCTTGAGGACAGTAATTCTATAAAACTGAAATCTACATTGGTAAATAAATACGATTTAGCTGGCATAGCCTCTTGGAGAAAAGGCTTTGAAACAGAGGATATTTGGCCAGTATTATTTAATACTATCCAATATAATTAGAGGAGTGTGAAACATGTATAATTATAAAATACTAAAATAGATATAATTCAAGGAGATATTACGAAAGTAAATCTTGATGCCATAGTCAATGCTGCCAATAACACCTTATTAGGTGGGGGGGAGGGGTTGATGGTGCCATACATAGAGCAGGAGGATCTACTATATTAGAACAGTGTAAGAAAATTGGAGGCTGTCCCACAGGAGAAGCTAGAATAACTACAGCTGGCAACATGCCTAGTAAATATGTAATCCACACTGTAGGACCTATATACAAAGGTGGAAGTGCCAATGAAGATAGATTTCTCTACAATGCTTATTATAATTCCTTAAAATTAGCCAAGGAATACAATTTAAAAACCATAGCTTTTCCCTCTATATCCACTGGGTATATAATTATCCTAAAAAGAGGCCAGTGAAATAGCCTTAAAGGCAGCAATGGATTTTATAGATGAAGAGAATTTTATAGAGGAGATTTATTTTGTTTTATTTAGTCAAGGAGATTATAATCTATATAACCAATTGTTAGATTTCACTTTAAATGGGTAATATATAGGAAATTCTTGCATATATATACAGGAATATTATATTGACTTTTATTGTATTTTATTATAGTATTGTATAGAATTGTGATTTTTGAATGCAATTTAATATATAGTAAAGGATGTGTTTGAAATATTTGCAGATACTCATAAAACAATTGCAACAAATATGCATGAAAATATTAGAGAAATTTATGATATAGATTTAGATAAAAACTCTTTATTATGGGGTTCTGTACTACCTGATGTATTGCCTAAATATAGATTTCACAGACATTATGCTAAAGAAAGTCTAGATTATATAGTAAATGAAATAGTAAAATTAATTTATATAAGTAGATTTATAGAATTTGATTCTAAAACAGATCCTATAAAAATCAAATTAATTAGCAAAAAAATAGGCATTATATCCCACTATTTAAGTGATTTCGTATGTTTGCCTCATGCAGAGAGATGGACTTTTACTACTAGTATGTTTAAACATATAGATTATGAAGCCAAATTAAATGAATATGTAGTGGATCATGAATTTAAGAAAAATATAATAAAGGTAGAGGGTATAGATATTTTTCAAAATAGAATAATTAAACTTAAACCTATAGTTAGGGAATATCTTGAAAATGTAATCCAGGAATATTCCGTGGAAAGAGGTTTTAATTACGATTTGGACTATGCTCTATCCCTAAATTTACAAATTTCTTATTTTATTATTGATACTATTGATGCATACTCTAAAGAGGTTTCCAGAGATTTTGCTTTTGAATTTTAATCCTTCTTATCCTTCTACTGTCGATAGGAAGGATTTTTTTCTATAGATTTAGGGGGATAATAAATGAAAGATAGATTAAAGAAAATACTGATCTTGGAACTGATAATAATAATTGTATTGATCTTTTTATTTTAGGTGAGAGATTTGAGTTTATAGATAGAGTTCTACTGACTATAGAAGACTTTCTATTTGAGGAGGATACAAATCCTGAGATAAAGGAACTATGGGAATATGTAGATAGAGATGAAAAGGATGAAATAAAGGATACAGTTGAAGAAGAAAAAGACCAAGAAGATATAGTATATAGTAAAATTAAAGAGGGACTTTTAGAGGGAGAAGACAGTATAATAATAAAGGGAAGACTATTAGGAAACAATAGGGAAAATTTCTTCCATATTGTAGAAGAGGTTTTATTAGATAATCCTGAGATTATGTATTATACTAGCGGTAAATATTCTAATAATACCTTTTATCCCAGCTACAATATGCCCTTAGAGGAAAAACTGATACATCAAGGGGGGGCTATTGGGGAGGAGAGGGATTATATTATTAGTCAAATAATCCAGGATAATATGTCCCAATATGAAAAAGTAAAGGCTGTTCACGATTATATTGTAAATAATACCCAGTATGATAAAAGACATTATACTGATGAAATAATCCCAAATGAGTCCTATACTGTTTATGGAGTGCTATTTGAGGGTATAGCTGTATGTGAAGGATATGCAAAAACCATGAAATATTTCTTAGACGAAATAGGAATTGAAACAAAAATAGTAATTGGAACTGCTAACGGAGAAAATCATGCTTGGAATATAGTAAAAATAGATGGAGACTATTATCATATAGATACTACTTGGGATGATCCTGTTTCAGAAGACGGTACCGATGTTTTAGTCTACGATTTCTTTAATTTAAAGGATACTGATATTGAAAAAAACCCATAATTGGAATAGAGGCAAATATCCTATTTGCAATTCGGATAAATATAATTATTTTTATTACAATGATTTAGTAGTTTATGATTATGAAGGGTTTTATAATAGGTTAAGTGGAGCCTTAATAAATGGGAAAAGTGAAATATTTCTAAAAATACCTAATTATAATAAGGATATTTACAATATTCCCAATACTATAAAGAAAATAGTTACAAATAATCCTAATAGAATAAATATAAATCAATATGCTTATAGTATAAACTCATATCAAAACATAATTAGAATTTATTTTACAAATAAAATTTGGGGGGGGAAAGTATATGAATAGGATAAGAAAATCTTTATTATTATATATAATTTTAATAGCTAGTATATTTTTAGTGGCCTGTGATATGGATACTGCTGCCCTAGGGGGGGAGGACTATGAAGATAAATTAGTAGTGCATTTTATAGATGTAGGTCAGGGAGATAGTACCTTAATAGAGTTTCCCGATGGAGAAACCTCTTTAATTGATGGTGGAACTAGAAAAAGTAGTGAGAAAGTGGTAGAATATCTTAAGGGACAAAATATAAAAAAAGATAGATTATTTGATTGCTACTCATCCTCACGAAGACCATATAGGAGGCCTTCCTGAAGTAATTAGAAATTTTGATATTGGAAAAGTCTATATGCCAGATAGAACTGCAAATACTCGTGTTTTCGAGGAATTACTAGAGGAAATTCAGGCTAAGGGTCTAAAAATAAATCTTGCTAAGGCTGGAGATACAATATTTGATAAGAGAAATCTTAAATACACTGTATTAGCTCCAAAAGGAGATTATGAAAATACCAATAATTATTCCATTGTAACAAAGGCGGAATACAAAAATAATTCCTTTATAATTACAGGAGATGCAGAGAAGGAATCAGAGGAAGAGATGATAGAGGGCAATTATAATTTAAAGGCTAATGTCCTTAGGGTAGGTCATCATGGTAGCAGCACTTCTTCTATAGATGAATTTATAGATGCAGTTAATCCAGAATACTTTGTAATTAGTTTAGGAAAGGATAATACCTATGGTCATCCTCATAAGGAAGTAATTTCTAAATTTAAAAAAACTAAAGGGGGGGAGATTTTAAGAACTGATGAATTAGGAGATATTGTCCTTGTGTCTGATGGGGAAGGAATAAAACAAATTTCTAAAATCAATGAAAATAGTAATAAGAGCTACTATATTGGAAATAAAAATACCAAAGTAGTACATACAAAAGATTGCGGCAATTTACCAAATAAAGAGAACCAAGTAGTATTTAATTCCTTAGAAGAAGCTATAAAAAGCGGATATAAACCACATGAAAAATGTATAAAATAGGAGGGGGGGATTAATTGAAAGGTATAGTGGATAGGCTTGAGGGAGATAGGGTAATCTTGGAACTAAAGGATGGCAATCTAGATTTTGACAAGGAACTATTTCCTGAAAATATTAAAGAAGGTGATATTGTAGAGTATTTAGATAACAAATTTATAGTAAATGAAGCAGAAACCATAGAGAGGAAAGCCTATATAGACAATATGTTTCATTCCTTAATAAATAAAGAAGAATAAAGTATTGACTTTTTCGATGTACTTTATTATAATACTATACTAACACAATGAATATTATAGCCATGAAGAGAAGAGTAAGTCATAAGGAAATTATAGAGAGTTGGGAAATGGTGGAATCCCAATATGGAATTATGATTGAAGAACATCTCTGAGTTTCTAACCCAAATCTAGTTTACTAGAAAGTAGGCTTAGACGATTATAGCCCG
>JMBV01000305.1_pt1 | contig 17065 bp, 21 predicted proteins | sample 616531 | NCBI WGS metagenome assembly JMBV01 (sample SAMN02727904, study PRJNA239997) | anaerobic digester metagenome | biome: anaerobic digester; isolation source: mesophilic anaerobic digester inoculated with municipal waste water sludge... | place: Germany: Bielefeld University, CeBiTec ... | reverse complement strand
AGAAGCACTAATACCAATAAATCAATTGCCATTTCTCAATTTTTTTGCTACCTTTGCAAATTAATTTTCTATCAGGTATAAATTCATTGACAATGAGTAAAAAAAATTTCCCGAATATAGCCATTTGGACCTTTCAGAAATAAACAGGGAGATGTTGGAAGTATGGGATGAGAAAGATGTTTTCAGGAAAAGTCTGGAAACACGTAAGGGACATCCCCCAGTTCGTGTTTTATGAAGGGCCGCCGTCGGCAAACGGAATGCCTGGTATCCATCATGTAATTGCGCGAAGCATTAAAGATATTTTCTGTCGTTACAAAACAATGAAAGGCTATCTGGTAAACCGGAAAGCAGGGTGGGATACTCATGGATTGCCTGTGGAGCTGGGCGTGGAGAAGTCTTTGGGAATAACCAAGGAAGATATCGGAAAAGAGATCTCGGTAGAGCAGTACAATTCGGCATGTCGTACCGAGGTTATGAAATATACCAAAGAGTGGGAAGACCTTACACGAAAATGGGTTACTGGGTGGATATGACCGATCCCTACATCACTTACGATAACCGCTATATAGAGACCCTGTGGTATCTTCTAAAAGAGTTGTATAAAAAAATTATCTTTATAAAGGGTATACCATTCAGCCTATTCGCCAGCAGCAGGAACCGGACTGAGCACACATGAGCTTAATCAGCCCGGGTGTTACAAGGATGTGAAGGATACAACATGTACTGCGCAGTTTCTTATCAAGGATCCTCTCCCTGAGTGGACGGAATTTGGTGAGCCATTCTTTCTGGCATGGACAACAACACCTTGGACCTTGCCGTCGAATATGCTGCTTGCAGTAGGGAAGAATATTGAATATGTGGCAGTACAGTCTTATAATCAGTACACAGGCAAGCCAATTACCGTTATACTTGCCAAAAACTTACTGAGCTTATACTTCCCTCCTAAAAATGAGGGGCTTCCGTTAGATAGTTACAAACCCGGGGACAAGAATATTCCTTTCAGGGTTATTGACAAGGTTTGGGAAGGTTCCAAGCTGGAGGGAATACGCTATGAGCAACTGATCCCTTGGGTGAAAGTGACTGATGAAGCGTTTAAGGTGGTTACCGGTGATTTTGTAACCACAGAAGACGGAACGGGCATCGTGCATATTGCTCCCACCTTTGGTGCTGATGACGCAAGAGTTGGCAAGGAGAACAATATACCGGGATTACTGCTTACCGATAAAGAGGGCAACCTTCGCCCCATGGTTGACCTGACAGGGAAGTTTTTCCGGCTCGAAGAGCTTGATCAGCTGTTTGTAAAGAACAATATTAACGAAGGGCTTTACAGGGAGTATGCAGGACGTTATGTGAAAAATGAGTACGATGACTCTCTAACTGAAGATGATGCTACCCTTGATGTTGATCTCTCGGTAATGCTTAAACAGCAGAACCGTGCGTTTCGAATAGAGAAACAGGTGCATAATTATCCTCACTGCTGGCGTACGGATAAGCCTGTTTTGTACTATCCGCTTGACAGCTGGTTTATACGTACTACCGCATGTCGCGACACTATGATAGAGCTTAATAACACCATCAACTGGAAGCCCCAGTCAACTGGGACCGGACGTTTCGGGAAGTGGTTGGAAAATCTGCAGGACTGGAATCTGAGTCGGAGCCGCTACTGGGGAACACCTTTACCTATATGGCGTACCGAAGACGGCAAAGAGGAGAAATGTATCGGTTCGGTAAAGGAGCTTTTCGAAGAAATGCAGAAGTCGATAGATGCCGGCATAATGAATGAGCTCCCATGGAAAGGGCTGAATCTGAAAGAGTATAAAGAGCTGGCGTATGATAAAATTGACCTGCACCGTCCGTATGTTGACAATATAGTTTTGGTTTCCGAAAGTGGCCGGCCAATGAAGCGGGAGCTTGACCTAATTGATGTGTGGTTCGACAGTGGTGCGATGCCGTTCGCTCAGGTATTTTATCCGCATATTCCGGATGAGGAATTCCGGAAAGTATATCCGGCCGATTTTATTGCTGAAGGAGTGGATCAGACACGTGGCTGGTTTTATACCCTTCATGCCATCTCTTCTATGGTTATGGGGAGCGTTGCATTTAAAAATGTGATTTCCAATGGGCTGGTACTCGACAAGAACGGCAATAAGATGTCAAAACGTCTTGGCAATGCCGTTGATCCTTTCGAAACCATTGAGAAGTACGGATCCGATCCGTTGCGCTGGTATATGATTACCAATGCTGCTCCGTGGGATAATCTGAAGTTCGATATAGAGGGTGTGGAAGAGGCAAGGCGAAAGTTCTTCGGGACACTGTACAATACCTATTCCTTTTTCGTTTTATATGCCAATGTAGATGATTTCAGGGACCAGTATCCGCAGATAGATATAGAAAAAACGTCCAGAGATAGATCGTTGGATAATTTCACTGCTGAATTCTCTGGTAAAGGAGGTTGATCAGGGGTATTGCTCGTATGAGCCAACCAAAGCCGGCCGAGCAATTTCAGATTTTGTGAACGATAATCTCAGCAACTGGTACGTGCGCCTGAACCGGAAACGTTTCTGGGGGGGAGGAGAGATGACAAATGACAAGCTTTCTGCATATCAAACGCTTTACCAATGTCTGATAACTGTGGCAAAGCTGATGGCACCCATAGCACCATTTTATGCCGATAAATTGTACCTCGACCTGATTTCAGCTACTGATTGCAATAAAATTGAGTCGGTACACCTTGCCGATTTCCCGCAGTGTGATGATTCGCTGATTGACAAAGCACTTGAAGAGCAGATGTATTTAGCTCAGGCAGCATCTTCTATTGTGCTTGCATTGCGTAGGAAAGTGAATATTAAAGTGCGTCAGCCGCTCTCTAAAATATTGATTCCTGTAGAGGATGAGGAACAGAAAAAGTATATCAGGGCAGTTGAACCTCTCATCCTAAGCGAAGTTAATGTAAAGGAAATCAAGTTTGTAGATTCTGCAAATGAGATGCTGGTAAAACGTGTAAAGCCCGACTTTAAAAAAACTTGGACCGCGATACGGAAAAATAATGAAACAGCTGGCGGTAAAAATTCAGGAACTTAATAACAGTGATATTCGTGAACTGGAAAAAAAACGGTTCATTAATGATAAATGTTGACGGGCAAAATGTTGTTGTTTGTCAGGATGATGTTGAAATTATTTCCGAAGATATTCCCGGATGGCTGGTAGCCAACGAGGGGCGACTAACTGTTGCGTTGGATATTACGCTCACTGAAGACCTCCGCAATGAGGGCCTCGCGCGGGAGCTGGTGAATAGAATACAAAACCTACGTAAAGCGAAGAATTTTGAAATTACCGATAGGATCATAATTAAAGTTTCAGCCAATCCGGTATTTGATGAAGCCATAAAAGACTATGACGGATACATTAAAAATCAGGTACTGGCCGATGATATTTTATCGTTGATAATCATCTGGAGGATGAAATAGAGATTGATGAATACTCTTTGACCATAAGCATACATAAAAACTGTTGAGAATTATCTGTTTTATATGTATATTTGTGCAAGAATTTACAAGTGAACAAAATATAACGGCGGTTGTTGTAGTTAAACTCTGATTCCAATAAGAGACACAGCATAAACATCAATTATTATGAGCGAGAAGACAAAATATTCGGAAGAGGAATTGGAAGAATTCCGTGCAATCATTAACGAGAAATTACAGGTAGCACGACAGGAATATGAAAATTATCGTGCGGCTGTAACTAATACCGACGGTAACGATACGGTAGATACATCACCAACTTATAAGGTGTTGGAGGAGGGGGGGCTTCAACGCTCTCGAAAGAGGAAGCAGGCAGGCTGGCTCAACGTCAGATGAAATTCATCCAGAATTTGCAGGCAGCTCTGGTGCGTATAGAAAATGGCACATACGGAATCTGCCGTGAGACCGGTAAGTTGATCCCAAAAGAGCGTCTTCGCGCAGTACCTCATGCCACGTTGAGCATAGAGGCCAAATCAAAGAAGAAGAAATAACAGCTCGATAATGAAGATATTATTGGTGTCGGCAGTTTCAGAAGAGATTGGGCTATTTTCCATTAATTTATTAAATGCCCGTAAATTTACTTTATGAAAAGTAGTACAAAAAAAAGGCATGGACAGCACTATTGGTTGTTGTTTTAGTCCTTCTCGCAGACCAGCTTTCCAAAATATGGGTAAAGACACATATGGGGGGGCTTAATGATACCATTGACATTACCGAATGGTTTAAAATCTATTTCGTAGAGAACAATGGGATGGCTTTCGGTATCGAAGCCGGTGGAAAACTATTCCTTTCACTTTTCAGGATTATTGCAGTTATATTTATAATTGTATTTCTTTCGAGACTTATAAAAGAGAATTACAAAACCGGTTTTATTGCATGTATTGCGCTAGTTCTGGCCGGTGCGTCGGGTAATATCATAGACAGTCTGTTCTATGGGGTTATTTTCGAATCGAGTTATCCCGGACATGTGGCTTCGTTTGTACCATGGGGGGGAGAAGGCTATTCGTCACTACTTCACGGTAAGGTGGTTGATATGCTATATTTCCCCCTGTTTAGTGGCACTTTCCCCGGTTGGGTCCCAATTGTCGGGGAGAAGATTTTCTCTTTTTCAGGTTTATTTTCAATATTGCTGATTCGGCCATCACGGTAGGTGTTATTCTGATTCTACTTTTCTACAGAAGAACGCTGTCATACGCATTACTGTCGAAAATGAACGTGAAAAATCGATAAAAAGCAACAGGAAAAAGGAAGTACAGGTGAAATGTAGGTTCGTCCAATATCTTTTTTTATTCACGGTAGTGGCTGGAATAATCTCATCCTGCCAGAACCGGCCGGGAGAAGTCTTGAACCGGAAGCAGATGGAACGACTGATGTACGATGTGTATGTTGCTGAAGCAACCATGGAAAACGATTATCAGAATTTTGACACCCCCCCTGAGAAGAAGGAGTCTTACATCCGGAGAGTATTCAAGGCTCATAAAACAACTCAGGATCAATGGGATACATCGTTGTCGTGGTATTCTGACAGGATTGATATCTATCTGAAGATGAACGACTCGGTGAAAGCACGCATACAGAGGGATCGTCAAAAGGTTGATGCTGAAGTGGCCCGTCAATATGCACTTCAAAATACAGACCCCGCCTATCTTTCTCCATCTTTTATTCCCTCTTTCTACCAGTTCTCAAAAACAGACATGGGTAGAGGCTTCAGGTTCAAACTTGATTCTGTTGAAATTTTCTCCAAAATTACCGAAGATCATTTCTCGTTCACATTTAGTGTTACAGGCATCCCTCCTGTGTTCACTTCCCCTTTTGCATCGCTTATAATTATGGACTACCGGGATACAACAATTTATCTATCTCAGCAGATCAAAGAGAACATAATGTATAATTTCCCCCGTAAATAAATATATTGATGGGGGATACACTTTCACAAATAGCAGGTTTTGTTCATCTACAAGATTCAACCAGTATTAACCGTAACATCCAGCTATACAATATTTCCCTGGGGGAACATGCAAAAAAAACTAGCTGTTGCCGATTCCACGGTTGATATTCCGGTACATGTGAACAGAGAATTGATTAAAATGGATAGTGACAAAAAAATCGAAAAACCATAAAATAATGATCTGCTTTTTGACAAATCACTATATTTGCCGGGTGCAATTCACAAAAAAAACTATAAGTTTTAATATTTAATTTAATATAACTTTACATCAGATGGAAAGAAAGAGAGTTTACACCTTTGGAAACGGCGCAGCGAAGGGAGAGCAGATATGAAAAACCTGCTCGGAGGAAAAGGAGCAAACCTTGCTGAAATGAATTTGATTGGTGTTCCGGTTCCTCCCGGATTTACTATTACCACTGAAGTTTGTACTGAGTACAACGAATTGGGAAAGGAGTATGTGATCGGCGTATTAAAAGATGAGGTTGAGAGCGCAGTTTCACGTATAGAAGAGCTGACAGGAACTAAGTTTGGCGATAAGAATAATCCATGCCTGGTTTCTGTACGTTCCGGAGCACGTGTCTCTATGCCGGGTATGATGGATACCGTGTTAAACCTTGGCTTAAACGATGATGCCGTTGAAGGGATAGCCGTGAAATCGGGTAATGACCGTTTCGCATGGGACTCATACCGCCGCTTTGTACAAATGTATGGTGATGTGGTATTGGGGGGGATGAAACCGCAAAGTAAGGAAGATATTGACCCTTTTGAAGAGATCATGGATGAAATGAAGTTATCAAAAGGTGTGGAGCTGGATACAGATCTTACAACTGAAGACCTGAAAGAGCTGGTTAAGAGATTTAAGGTGGCAGTAAAGGAGAAAACCGGGCACGATTTTCCCGTCGATCCATGGGATCAGTTATGGGGGGGAGCTGTCTGTGCAGTTTTCGACAGCTGGATGAACGAAAGGGCGATCCTCTATCGCAAAATGAACAATTTCCCCCCCGAAGAGTGGGGTACTGCCGTCAACGTTCAGGCAATGGTTTATGGTAACATGGGAAAGACTTCGGGTACGGGTGTTGCATTTACCCGTGATGCGGCAACGGGCGAAGATATTTTCAACGGAGAGTATCTGATAGATGCACAGGGGGAAGATGTAGTATCGGGGGTTCGTACGCCTCAGCAGATAACAATTGAAGGATCTCGTCGCTGGGCTAAACTGCAAGGTATATCTGAGGAGGAACGTGCAGCGCAATACCCTTCACTGGAGGAGGCTCTTCCAGAATGTGCAAAAGAGCTTATAGATGTTCAGCAAAAACTGGAAGACTATTTTAAAGATATGCAGGACCTGGAATTTACCATTCAGGATGGGAAGCTTTGGATTCTTCAGACCCGTAGCGGAAACGTACCGGAGCAGCAATGGTAAAGATTGCTATGGATATGTTGAAACAGGGATATATAGATGAAAAACTACACTTAGACGCTGTGATCCGGAGAAGTTGGATGAACTGCTGCACCCTGTCTTCCACAAAAAGCATTGGCAAGTGTAAAACCGGTTACCAGCGGACTTCCGGCATCACCAGGTGCTGCCGCGGGGGGGCAAATAGTGTTCCATGCCGATGAAGCAGAAGAGTGGAGCAAAGAGGGCAAGAAGGTAATTCTCTGCCGTATAGAGACCTCTCCTGAAGATTTGCGCGGAATGGCATCCTCGCAGGGTATACTTACTACTCGTGGAGGAATGACCTCACACGCCGCAGTAGTAGCAAGAGGTATGGGTAAGTGCTGCGTATCAGCAGCCAATAACCTGTTTATCGATTATAAAGCGCGTATAATGACTATTAACGGCAAGGAACTGAAAGAGGGTGACTGGATCTCCCTTGACGGATCTACCGGAAATGTGTATGAAGGCAAAATTCAGACTCAGGATGCCGAACTTGATGATAATTTCAGAGAGTTGATGCTGTTAGCAGATAAATATGCACGTATGGATGTAAGGACCAATGCTGATACACCTCACGATGCTATCGTTGCGCGTAATTTTGGGGGGGCTAAGGGGGGATTGGGTTGTGCCGCACAGAGCATATGTTCTTCGAAGAAGACAAGATTGTTCCTATGCGAGAGATGATTCTAGCCAAGAATGAGGAGGGGGGGCGGCGTAAAGCACTTGAAAAACTGCTCCCATTGCAGAAAAAGGATTTTATTGGAATATTTAAAGCGATGGACGGACTTGCCGTTACCATTCGCCTTCTTGATCCGCCGTTGCATGAATTTGTTCCTCACGATGAAAAAGGACAAATGGAGATGGCCAAAGTTATGGGTATATCATATAAAGATATACATGAGCGTGTGGAAGGGCTTATGGAGTCAAACCCCCCCATGCTTGGATTGCGTGGCTGTCGCCTGGGGAACCTATACCCCGAGATCACAGAGATGCAGACACGAGCCATCATGGAGGCTGCTATTGAACTGAAAAAGGAGGGCGTAGAAGCCTTTCCTGAGATCATGGTGCCATTAACAGGTATCGTCTTTGAGTTCAAAGCCCAGAAAGATATCATCGAAAAAACCATTCAACAGGTGTTCGCTGAAAATAACGACTCTGTGGACTATAAGATCGGGACAATGATTGAAATTCCGCGTGCAGCGCTTACCGCCCACAAGATCGCTCAGGAGGCTGATTTTTCTCTTTTGGGACAAATGACCTTACACAGATGACATTCGGTTATAGCCGCGACGACGTTGCCAAGTTTCTGCCGATGTATATAGACAAGGGCATCCTAAAACAGGATCCTTTTGCTGTTCTCGACCAGAACGGTGTTGGACAACTTGTTCGCATGGCAGTCCAGAAAGGACGTGAGGTGCGCCCGACGCTTAAATGTGGTATATGTGGTGAGCATGGCGGCGAACCTTCATCGGTGAAATTCTGTCATACTGTGGGACTGAACTATGTTTCATGTTCTCCTTTCCGCGTACCAATTGCACGTTTGGCTGCAGCACAAGCTGCAATTGAAGGGTAAAGAAAAAGCCCTTCTGTGATATATAAATTATGCACAGGGCCCCCCCTGTACACCGGGGCTTTGTGTGTTTTTTTTAACTCTTTATCTAAATATCAGCAAAAAAAAGGGAAGCAGATATATATTTTTAAGCCATTTCCGAACCCAAACAACATTTGTACTGTTATTTATACGGAATAAAAAAAACATCTTCCCCCCTATTTTCATAACTTTTAATATATGATTGGTAGGCTTATACATGTAATATAAGTAATTTTACACTTCGTATTTATAAACCAATGAAAAGAGAATGAATTATTCAATAAAAATGCTTTTTGTTTTAGTTGCTTTTGTAGTTGTGCAACAACTCATCTCACAAAACAATGTTATAGATGAAATTGTATGGGTTGTTGGCGACGAGGCTATCCTGAAATCGGAGGTAGAGGAGTACCGTAAGGATATACTTATGCAAAATCAACGTATCGAGGGTGATCCCTACTGCTTTATTCCCGAACAACTGGCCATACATAAACTTTTTCTCGATCAGGCTAAGCTAGACAGTATTGAAGTGCAGCAGTCGAATGTGAATCGCGAACTTGAATACACTATCAATAATTATATTTCTTCTATCGGATCTGTTGAACGGCTGGAGGAGTATTTTGGGAAAAGTATTGCCTCTATACGGGAAGATCTTCGCGAACAGATCAGAGAGCAACAGTTGATACAAGGGGTGCAACAAAAGCATTTTGGCAATATTCAGCTGGCACCATCCGAAATTCGTAAATTTTACAACAGTTTACCGCAGGACAGCCTCCCATTTATTCCAACCGCCGTGGAGGTGCAGATAATAACTGTGGAACCTGAAATACCATTGTCGGAGATAGATAATGTGAAGGGCAGGTTACGCGAATATACCGACCAGATTAACCGTGGAGAAAAAGAGTTTTCCACACTGGCTCTGTTGCATTCCGAGGATCCTTCGGCCATTAAAGGAGGCGAGCTTGGCTTTATGAACCGCTCTGGATTCGTTCCCGAATTTTCTAACGTTGCTTTTGCATTAAGTGATCCCAAGAAAGTGTCTAACATTGTGGAAACAGAATATGGTTTTCACATTATACAGCTTATTGAACGCAGAGGTGATATGGGCAATTTCCGGCATATATTGCTTAAGCCAAAGTGCCACAGGAGTCGCTTGATACGGCATTGGTCAGGTTAGACTCCATCAGGGGGGGAGGGATTATGAGTAAAAAAAATCACCTTTGAAGATGCAGCAACATATCTTTCTGCAGACAAAGATACCAGGAACAATAAAGGTATAATGGTGAACAATGTACCCAGGAGCTCTAATTACGGTACACCGAGGTTTGCTCTGAATGAGCTGAACCAGGATATTGCCAAGATTGCTGGCGAAATGAAAGAGGGGGGGGAGGTGTCAGGGCCGTTTATCATGATAAATGACAAAGGCAGGCAGGTGGCAGCTATTGTAAAGATTACCGATCGAAACGAAGGTCATCGTGCCAATATCAACAACGATTATCAGGTCATTAAACAGATGGCTGAGAATGCCAAGCAGCAGCGGCTTGTGGATGATTGGCTGCAGGCTAAGATTGAAAAGACATACGTTCGTATAGACCCTGACTGGCAGGGATGTGAGTACAAATATAAAGGCTGGTTAAAGTAACCCCCCCTTTTTTTTCAGGTATATGAATAGATCTGTTTCACAATTTTTACTGGGAAGCGCGCTTCTCATGGGTGTGTTTTTCCTTGTCATGGAATCGGTCAAAGCCCAACAGCCATCATCCGGAAAACCCATTAATGACTCTAAAACCCAGATTGTTGAAATGAAACAAGCCGATTTGTGGAATAAGAGGGATGGATTCAGTGCCGAGATTCTTATTGGCAATGTGATTTTCTTTCATGATGGCGCATTCATGTATTGTGATAGTGCTTATCTTTTCCAGCAGACCAACTCTTTTGAGGCATTCGGCAACGTTAGGATGGAGCAGGGTGATACCATCTTTGTATATGGCGATTATCTGCATTATAACGGCAATACACGACTGGCCAGGCTTCGGGATAACATTCGGATGGAAGACAGGACTGCAACACTCTTTACCGACAGCCTCGACTACGACCGTGTAGCAAACTTAGGCTACTATTTCGATGGAGGTATGCTGGTTGATGATAAGAATGAGCTGACGTCCTATTGGGGGGGTCAGTATAACCCAGATACAAAAGAGGCTTTGTTCAGTGACAGCGTTAAGTTGATAAACGAAAAATACACCATATATTCCGATACGCTGAAATATAACACGGAATCAAAATATGCAGATATCCTGGGCCCCCCCTCCAGGATTGTATCGGACAGTGGTTATGTTATTACCAGCAACGGGTGGTATAATACCGTGACTGAGGATTCACGCCTGCTTGATCGTTCTGAAATTTACAGTAACGACGGAACAAAAATCCTGATTGGAGACACTATCCTGTATAACCGTCAAACAGGAGAGGGTGAGGTGTTTGGCCATATGTTTCTTGAGGACAAGGTGAGAAAACAATCCTACAGGGGAATTATGGTTTTTACAATGAAAAAACCGAGTATGGATTAGCTTCTGATTCAGCATTTGCAATCGACTATTCGCAGAAAGAGAGCTTGTTTGTTCACGGAGACACACTCATCATGAGTACAGACTCAACATACCGGGATATCAAAACTTTTTACAACGTACGCTTTTACAGGTCAGATCTTCAGGGTGTGTGCGACTCTATGCTCTACTCTTCACGCGACTCAATGGTGTATATGAATGGAGACCCCCCCGTAATATGGAGTGAGAATAACCAGATACTGGGTAATCAGATAAATGTTTATCTGAATGACTCAACTATAGAAAAAGCTATTGTAAAAGATTATGCCCTTGCAATTCAGGACAGAGGAGAGGAAAATCAGTTCAATCAGTTGAGCGGAAGAGATATGACAGCATTTTTCAGAGATGGCAATGTGTATTATGTGCTGGTGGAGGGCAATGCCGAATCGTTGTACTATCTGGTAAAAGAGGATAGTACTATTATAGGGCTGAATAAAACAGAAAGCGCCTATCTGTCAATGGATATTGAAGGCAATAAAATCAAGAAACTGAAAATGTGGTCATCTACGTCTGCAGTAACCAATCCACTACCGCTACTCAAACCTGATGAGTTGCATTTGAAAGGATTTATCTGGCTTGATTATCTGCGTCCCTCCAGCTCTGACGATATATTCCGCATTAATGAGAGACGTGGTTCAGAAGCTGTAGAGCCCCGCCAGAAACGTTTCGAAAGAGAAGACATAACACTGTAGTGTGTGATTTGTCAATTTTAAAGGTATTCTTTACTTTTGTATTATTAAAAAATATCATTTATTACTTATGGCCACTTTTTCTATAATAACAGAAAACCGCGAAAATTCAATTATAAACCTATTCTGTATAATCCGGAAGAAGAGGCTCGTAAGGAGAGGCTGCAAAAACGTATTGAGGAAATTAAAAGAGAGATGGGCGTGTTGCCACCTGAGGAGGAAAAAGATAAGAAAGATTTTAAGACGGAATTCATATCCCAAACTCACTATCTGAGGAAACGAAAAGAAAGGGAGAAAGAAGGACGGCAAACAATTTTCTCTAACAACCTATTACTCATCGTTATTCTTTTAATACTTCTTGCAATTTTTGTTTTCTGGTTTTTGCGGTAAATATAACATCCTAATAATGTCAGACATAATAAATTTACTCCCTGATTCCATAGCAAATCAAATAGCAGCAGGAGAAGTAATCCAACGCCCCGCTTCTGTGGTGAAGGAATTAGTTGAAAACTCACTTGACGCGGGTGCTACCCATATTCAAATATACATAAAAGATGCCGGGCGCACACTAATACAGGTAATTGATAATGGCAGAGGTATGTCGGCTACCGATTTGAGGATGTCGTTTGAGCGACATGCTACTTCTAAAATCAGGAGTGTTGATGATCTTTTTGCACTCACTACAATGGGATTCCGAGGTGAGGCACTTCCTTCAATCGCGGCAATTTCTCAAATTGAGGCTAAGAGCCGAAGGACAGAAGATGAGCTGGGCTCATTGCTGGTTATTTCCGGTTCTAAACTTGAAAAACAGGAAATAGTTGCCTGTGCAGAAGGTACATCTGTTTCAGTAAAAAAATATTTTTTTTCAATGTTCCCGCAAGACGAAAATTCCTGAAATCCAATGAAACAGAACGTCGGAATATATTCTCCGAAGTTGAACGTATCGTGCTGGTCAATCCCGATGTAGAGTTTACCCTTATTGAAAATGATGTGGAGACTTTGCATCTTCCAAAAGCGGGATTAAGACAACGTATTGTACAAATGGAGGGAAGAACGTTAATCAGCAGTTGATAGAGATAGATGAGGATACAACATTAGGAAAAATACACGGTATGTAGGACGTCCCGAATTTGCCAAAAAAAGGAGAGCGAGCCAGAACTTCTTCGTCAACAACCGGTATATCCGCCATCCCTATTTTCACAGGGCTGTGATGGCCGCATTTGAGCCGTTGATAGCTCCAAATGAAAAGCCGGCTTACTATATATATTTTCAGGTAGATCCCGATACAATTGATGTAAACATTCACCCTACAAAGACAGAGGTGAAGTTCGAAAACGAACAGGCTCTCTGGCAAATTTTAATGGTTACGATAAAAGAGTCACTTGGAAAGTTCAATGCTATTCCAAGTATCGATTTCGACAGGGATGATGCTCCGGAAATACCCATTTTTGACTCATCACGCAGCTCTCCAATGCCAAAAGTGAGCTTCGACCCTGACTACAATCCCTTCCGAAGCCCTCATTCTGCAACTCAGAAAGCATCTTCACCTGTTTTTGGGTGGGAGCAGATTTATAGAGGTTTTGAAAATGAGAAACAGTATATTGCCGATTCAGATGGAGACACCAACAAAACACTCTTCAAGACGGCAGGGGCAGATCATAATATGTCTGATGCCGATCTCTTTCCTGAGCATTATCAGTACAAACAAAAATATATTCTCACATCTGTTAAATCAGGACTGATGATAATAGATCAGCACAGGGCTCATATACGCATACTTTTTGATAAGTATCTGGAAGAGATCAAAAACAGGAAAGGTGTTTCTCAAAGGGTCCTGTTCCCTGATGTGCTGGAGCTATCTGCATCAGAGGCATCTGTATTACCATCCATAACAGATGATATTGAAGCACTTGGCTTTGAATTGAGCGATCTTGGAAATAACTGCTTTGCTATTCAGGGTATTCCTTCAGAAATTGAAAACGCCGATCCGTCGTTACTCATTCGTTCCATGATTGGTAAAAGCCTGGAAACCGCAAGTGATGTGAAATCAGATATTCAGGAGTCTATTGCTCTTTCACTAGCTTGCCTGACTGCCATTCCACATGGAAGGACGTTAACATCTGAAGAGATGTTGCTTATTGTAAGTCAGCTCTTTGCCACTAAGACACCTACTTATACCCCCCCAGACGGGCAAACAATAATAAGCGTACTTTCGGAAGCTGAAATTGAAAAAAATGCATTAAAATATAGTAATATAAATTTCACCTTTTAACAACATATACTATGGATTATTCTTATTGTGGAACAAGTGGAGTGCAACTGCCCAAAATATCGTTGGGGGGGCTATGGCACAATTTCGGATTTACAGACGATTATAAAATGGCTCGCGAAATGATTGTTTATGCTTTTGAACAAGGTATAACACACTTCGACCTGGCAAATAATTACGGGCCTCCTCCGGGATCAGCTGAATCAAATTTCGGGAAAATATTGAAAGAGAATCTACTTTCTCATCGTGATGAGATGATTATCTCTTCAAAGGCAGGTCATCTAATGTGGGAAGGTCCCTACGGTGACGGATCGTCAAGAAAGTATATCATGGCGAGTATTGATCAGAGCCTAAAAAGGACAGGTCTGGAATATTTTGATATTTTTTATTCGCATCGTTACGATCCTAACACGCCTGTAGAAGAAACCATGCAGGCACTTGTGGATATTGTTCGCCAGGGTAAAGCATTATATGTAGGCATATCAAAGTATCCTCCCGAAGTGGCGCAAAAGTCGTTGAATTATTTGAAAGACAGAGATGTGCCTTGTCTTATTTTTCAGGACAAGTACAGTATGTTTAACCGAAAGCCTGAAGAGGAAATATTTAGGATAACAGAGGAGTATGGAGCTGGTTTTATAGCATTTTCACCACTGGCACAGGGATTACTCACTAATAAATATCTGAATGGCATTCCTGAATATTCTCGTGCGGCAGACCCGACAGGATTTCTACAGAGGGAGCAGGTCACTCAAACACTTGTTGATAAAGTGAGACAGTTAAAAGAAATTGCAAACCAACGCGGGCAAACAATGGCTGAGATGGCTCTTGCTTGGGCATTAAGGGATAAAAGAGTAACCTCCCTTATAGTGGGTTCGCGTAACGTGGAACAACTAAAAGATAACATTAACGCCTTGCAAAACCTCATTTTTTTCAAATGAAGAATTGGTGTTGATAGATAATATTCTTGACGGGGGGGCTACGTTATAATGAGAAAGGCTATAACTCAAAGAGTAGGCGAAAGTATTAAATATCAAAATGATGAAGAGAGTTGCACCCGCTATTATGCTGATTATTATGGTTTTATCATCGTGTGTAGATGAGGCTCCTCGCCACTCGATTCCTTTTGCCCCCCCTGTAAATTTCAGAATTGATCTGAACAGTTATGATATAGCACTGAAAAATGCAATGTCTTATAAGATATTTTCAGAGAAAGATCGCCGTTTTGCTTCCGACCGGTTTGGTTTTTCTGGTATATTGGCTGTTACAGATGCAACCGGAGCATCAATCTATGCATATGATCTCTGCTGTCCGTATGAAGACAATAAGACAATAAGAGTTGATCCGGATTACGACCCTACCGGATATAACGGAAAAGCCTGTTGCCCCCCCTCGTGTGGAAGCATATTTGTTCTTATGTATGGATTAGGAAGTGTTGAGTCGGGACCGGCTAAGGAGCCGTTGCAGAGATATACTGTGATGCCCCCCCTTCACGGTGACAGTTATCGTATTGTGAATTGACGTATTAAAAAAAAGATCATTATAACAGTTCTTAACGCTCTTTGTGTTGCGTTGAGAACTGCTTTTTATCTTTGCGCCGATTTTTACGGGTATAATCTTTCGCGGAATTTCAATTATACCCTAATACCCTTACTTGATGAGAAAAGTCTTTATATTTTCATTTTTACTGGTTATCGGTCTTATTCTGTCACAGCTTGTTCCCCCCCATCTATTTGGCAATAACTTTCATACATTTAAAACAATAACTGATGGGTTACTGTATATTTCACTAGCATTTATAATGATAAATGTTGGGCGGGAGTTTGAGATCAATAAAAAAACAATGGCGTAGCTATGCGACTGATTATCTGGTTGCAATGGGCGCAGCTGCACTCCCCTGGATATTGGTTGCACTTTATTATCTGTTTGTTATAATTCCAACTTCTATGGATTTGTGGAAAGATAGTAGTGCATGGAAAGAGGTCTTCCTTTTAAGTAGGTATGCAGCGCCTACATCGGCAGGTATTCTTTTTACAATGCTTGCAGCGGCGAAGCTTTCGCATACCTGGGTTTATAAGAAAGTGCAGGTTCTGGCTATATTTGATGATCTGGATACAATTCTGTTGATGATACCGCTTCAGATTCTGATGATAGGTATGCGCTGGCAGATGTTTGTCATTCTTGTTGTTGCAATCTTGTTAATTTGGGTGGGATGGAAAAAAAATGAACAGTTATAATCTCCGTCATGACTGGCAGGCCGTTTTGTTCTATTCATTTATTCTTTTCTCGGTTATCGAGGTGATTTATCTTGTATCGAAATATCTTTATGGAGATTCCGGAACTATACATATAGAGATTCTGCTTCCTGCATTCATCCTGGGAATGATTATGAAAGCAGACCATGGTTCGAAGACTCATGCAACAACCCAAACGGGAGAGAAGATTGCAGCATTTATCTCCTATTTATTTATGCTTCTAGTTGGGTTAAGCATGCCTCTCTTTTTGGGCGTAAACTTAGCGCATACTGCTGGAAACTCGAATGCAATTATCTCTCAATTACCTATGTTCTCGTGGAATATGCTCATTTTACATGTTATTGTAGTGACCATGATATCCAATATCGGTAAGCTTTTTCCACTGTTTTTCTACAGAGACAGGTCAGTTGGAGAGAGACTTGCCGTATCAATAGGGATGTTTACCCGTGGAGAGGTAGGTGCCGGTGTATTGTTTATTGCAATAGGGTATCATATAAGTGGAGTCTTATTGGTAGTCTCGGTACTTACAATGTGTCTGAATCTGCTTCTGACCGGATTTTTCATTGGTATTGCCAAGAAGCTAACCTTTTCCAGCTCTCCTGAACTGAAAGTAGTGAGCGGTTAGTAACAACATTGAAAGATATTTTGGGTTATTCTTTTAAAATCTCTCTAAAATACTTTGAAAAAAAGGATAAACATCTTTACATTTGCACTCGCAAAAATGATATGATTCCGGAGCGGGCTTTTTTTT
>JMBV01000304.1_pt1 | contig 17067 bp, 29 predicted proteins | sample 616531 | NCBI WGS metagenome assembly JMBV01 (sample SAMN02727904, study PRJNA239997) | anaerobic digester metagenome | biome: anaerobic digester; isolation source: mesophilic anaerobic digester inoculated with municipal waste water sludge... | place: Germany: Bielefeld University, CeBiTec ... | reverse complement strand
TTATATATGTTTTAGAATTGATTTTTTTTACAAAATACCTCACTATTTCGAATCCTTACTAATTCTTAATTTCTTTAACTTTTTCAATTCTTGTTCTAAGGAATAGGGAAGGCTCCGCACTCGACACACTTTAAATTCAAAACGTTTTTTTTCGAAAAACTTCGTTTCTAAAACCCAAAAATTAGTAATAGACTGTTACATTTAAAATTTCTTCTTTGTAATCTTTTGGATTCAAAAGATTACCTTCTAACTTTTTCCCATTTACAAGTATCTTTTTTTCACTACTTTTTTTGTAGGTAATGTTTAAAAGTTTTCCCCCCCTAAAATATCTTTTGACATTAGCTTCTTTCCATCCTTCTGGCAAAAGCGGATCTATTATTAATCCGTTCCAATCTGGTTTTAAACCTAAAATTCCCTCAACTCCTACAATAAAATACCATGCTGCAGAACCAGTATACCAAGTCCATCCACCTCTTCCAAAGTATGGAGAGTCGGGTCCATCGACATTTCCTGGAGTTACATAAGGCTCAGCAAGATATTTTCAGGTTCCATACCTCTATAAATAGGCATGAAGCTTTTATATATATTGTAGGTATCAGGATCTTTCATTTTTGCTGCTGCTAAAACTGCCCATGTCCCAGCATGTGTATATAATCCTCCATTTTCTCTTACACCTGGGGGCATATCTTGTTAAGTATCCTATTTTGGGATCTGGGGTTTTGTATGCAGGTTGGAAAAGAAGTGGACCATAATCTTTAAACAAGTATTTTTTTTGATAGATTGATATGCAATTTTTTTCGCTCTTGATTTGCAGTATCGTTTATGATCGCCCAAGTCTGTGCATTTAAATATAATTTACCTTCCTCACAATTTTTACTTCCTAAAGGCTCACCGTTATCTTTATAGGCTCTTGTATACCATTCTCCATCCCAAGTGTATTTGTTAATGTTTTCCTTTAGTGTTGTCGCCTCTTTCAAAATCTTGTCTTATTTTTTTATATCTCCTACCTTTTGACATACGTAAGAAAACTCTTGAAGTATTCCATAAAGAAAGTGTCCAAGCCAAACACTTTCTCCTTTGCCTTCTGTTCCTACGGCATTCATTCCATCATTCCAGTCACCATCACCTATCAAAGGTAAACCACGACTACTTAATCTTTCTAAGTTATAGTTTATGGCTTTAATACAGTGTTCATATATAGTTCCTTCTCCGCCATCTAGAAAGCTAACTTTTTCTTTGAGAAATTCGAAATCATTCGTTTCTTTTAAATATTTGACGGTTACAAAAGTGAGCCATAATCTATTGTCAGATATATTATTTTTAAGACCTATTTCAGAAATAGGATGCCACCAATGAAGAACACTTCCATCACTATATTGGTGAGCTGCATGGAGTTTTATTTGATTTTTAGTTTTTTTCAGGATCTATATATAGAAATATTTGACTATCTTGTAACTGATCTCTAAAACCATAAGCACCACCAGTTTGATAATAAGCTGTTCTGCCCCATAATCTACCAGAAATAGCTTGATACTTTAGCCACCTATTAATTAAAAAAAATCAAGTCCTTTATCTGGAGTTTCAACCGTAAATTTTGAGAACATTTCCTCCCACATTTTTTTTAACTTTTTCTAATTCAGTTTTTACATTTTGTTCATCTTGATATTTTTTTTGATAAGAGAAGTCAAATTTTCCTTTTCACCTGTTTTTTTTAACCGCTCCTAATAAAAATATCAAGGTTTTTTTTCTTCCCCAAGTTCCAGAGAAATATCGTTTTTAAGCTAGCTATAGAATCTTCCCATTTTCCAAAAGTGTTCGTTAATTTACTGTCTAAAAGAGCTTGAGGATTAGATAGTGAATTATATCTACCTAAAAATTTATCTTTCGATCCTTCTGCACCACTTACCTTCTCATTAACAGCATGAAAAGCTGTATATTCCCAGCTTCTGTTCCAGTTTTGACCTTTTTCATTGGGTATTTCCCACATTCTCTTTTCAGCTATTATGCAGTTCAAATTATTTAATAACGAAGTTTCGATGAATGTTTTATGAAATTCTCGATGCCAATCAGGAGCTGCACCTAAATTCCACTCTAAGTAAGTAAAAGTAGACAATTTTCTCGATTTATTAGAGACGTTTTTGATATTTAAATGCCATATCTCTATTGGATCATCCTTTGCAACAAACATTGTAAGTTTTGTTTCAATATCAAAGTATCTGGTTTCAAATATTGAGTAACCTTGTCCATGTCTTATTTTGAAATCTTGTGGTTTTTTTACACACAGGCTTCCAACTTGGAGACCAGAATTCTCCACTTTCTTCATCTTTAATATAGATGTATTTTCCCCCCCAGTCATCTTTTATTAAATCTTGTTCCCAACGAGTAATTCTATTTAGGCTTGCGTGAGTTCTCCAACTGTAACCTGATCCTGCTTGAGAAATAACAAAACCATAATCACCGTTTGAAATTACATTAATCCATGGTTTTGGAGTTATAGGTGTTTTGATAACGTACTCTCTCCCATCAGGAGTGAAAAACCGTACTCTGTTTCAAACATTTTTAGAACCTCCTACTTATAATTGAATGGTACTTAATCGGTTAAGTTTTAAACCAAAAAAATAACTTTTTTTAATTTAAAGCCTTACAAGAATTTCTCTTAATTAATTTAGTCTTTAACATAAATTTCTTTTGTTCAATCTTTTCTTCATTTATTAAACGTATTAAAATTTCTGTGGCTTTTTTTCCTATTTCGTATATTGGTTGCATCACAGTTGTCAAAGGAGGATCAATTATTGAACTCGCTTCTATATTATCAAATCCTATAATAGAAATATTATCAGGGATTTTTAAACCTTTTTCTTTTATAGCCCTTACAGCACCAATTGCCATTTGATCATTTGATGCAAATATAGCTGTAAATTCTTCACCTTTTTCTAACAATTTTTTTTAGTTGCTTTATAACCGCCTTCTCTAGTAAAGTTTCCTTTTTCAACCAGTAAAGGATTGAATTCAATCGAATTTGCTGTTAAAGCTTTTAAAAAAAACCCATGAATCGAGCTCTTGAATCCCACGCAGCTTCGTGACCTTCCAAAAAAGCAATTTTTTGGTGTCCTAATGAAATAAGGTATTCGGTAGCTTCGAATGCCCCAGATTCATTATCCACAACAACTGAATATATTTCCTCATCTTTAGTTGGATAATCAATAAATACAAAAGGAATCCCCTCATTTTTTTTAAAAAAAATCAATGAAATTATCTTTAATATAGTAAGCCATTATAATTAAACCATCAACCATGTTACTGTTTATCAACTTTATAACGCGTTGTTCTTTTTCTTCTTCACCGTGTGTTGTATAAAGGTTTAATAAATAATTATATTTATTAGAAGTTTTTTTCAACACCTCTAATAATATTTGCATAAAACATATCAGAAACATCAGGAATAACCAGACCGATAAAGTGTGTTTTCTCACCTGCTAAGCCTCTTGCAGCTGAGTTAGGAACATAATTACAGTCTTCTATTATTTTTTTTAATCTTGCATCGAAGATCTTGGCTAACTCCTGGTTTGTCATTAATTACGTATGAAACAGTGGCTTTAGATACACCAGCTAATTTTGCAATATCATCTATAGTTAATTTTGAATTCTTTATTTTTTTGCAGACACCTATAAGCCTCCAAATAAATTATTTTTCTTAACCGCTTCACTAGTATTATAATCATAATTATGCAGAAAATAAAATTGGATTACAACCGATAAGATAAGAATAAATGGAAATAAAAGCAATTATTAGCAAATATCTTTGAAGATCTAACAAATATAACTTGAAGAACAATTGTGATAAAATTATATTGTTTTCCGACTAATGTTAATTAAAAGGAGAGTACATAAATAATGATATTTAAAAATGAAATAATGGAAAAATTAAGCAAATCATTAGTTGAGAAGAATTGTGTAATTAACGATGAAGTAAAATCCTTTGTAGATGGATATAATGGTCCTTTTTGTGAAGTATTAAAGGAAAATTATAAAATTGCCCAAACAGAAGGAATTCCACTTTGTCAAGATACAGGTATAGTTGAATTTTTTTGTTTTCATTGGTCATGAAGTAAGAGTAGAGGAGCCTTTAGTTGAGATTTTAAATGAGGTTGTAGAAATAGTATATTCTCAGAGTCCATTTAGATATTCAGTTGTGAGAGATCCACTATTTGAAAGAAAAATACACAAAACAACACTCCACCTATTATTCATATATTTCAGACCAAGGGTAATAATTTAGAGATAAGGTTTTTGATTAAAGGGGGAGGCAGTGAAAATCTTTCCAGATTGTATATGTTGAGACCTTCTTCAAATATTGAAGATTTTAAGAGAGTTATAATAGAACACATTAAAGAAAATGGCGCTAAAGGTTGTCCGCCCTTACATGTGGGCATAGGTGTTGGAGGAACTTCTGATGAGGCTATCGTTCTTTCAAAATTAGCTTTAACCAAAAACTTTAAAGAAAGAAATATTGAATCTCGATATGCAAGCTTAGAAATAGAATTGATAAAAAGATTGAATGAATTAAAGATTGGATTTCAAGGATTAGGGAAAGGAGTTTCAGTTTTTTTTCAGTTCATATTGAGGCTTTTCCTACTCATATTGCAACTCTACCTGTTGGTATTTCAACTGATTGTTATCTTTGTAGAAAAGGTGTGATTGACATTGAAGATCGATGAGATGGCGAAATTAAAGGTGGGTGAAACTTTAAAATATAATGGAGAATTAATAGTAATGCGTGATGCAGCGCAAAGAAGACTGAGAGAACTAATTGCTAGTAGTAAAGAAATTCCTGTGTATTTAGGTGGGAAGATAATCTTCTATGCAGGACCAGCAAAGCCTCCAAAAAAACCTTAAGATAGGAGCAATCGGTCCCACAACAAGTGAGAGAATGGACGAATTTCTTGAAATGTTGTATTATCTTGGAGTTATAGCAACTATAGGGAAAGGGAAAAGATCAAATCTTGCAGTTGAACTGTGTAAAAAAAATATCAAAGAGTATACTTCATTTCCCCCCCAAGTGGAGCAGCAGCTTATCTTTCAAAATGTGTAATAGACGCAGAAATAGTAGCTTTTAATGAATTAGGCCCTGAAGCTATTTATAGGATAGAAGTCAAAGATTTTCCATTAATGGTTGCAATAGATAGCTTAGGGAATCAGATTTTTTTAATTATTTAAATTTTTTTTCTCTTGTACAAAAAAAATAAAAAGCTTCGGTTATTCATATAATAGGTTCCCGAAGCTTTTTTTTAGCTTTAATTTATTAAATTATTAAAAAGATTTTTATTTTCCCTGATTTTTGGCTTCAGCTACAAGTGGTTTTCTACCCTTTGATTTACGTTTGAAGGTTTCTAAAATTACTTGTGACTCTTCAAAAGGAACAGAAACAAAAGAAAACTTTTCAAGCACTTGTATATTTCTTATATTTTTTTGCTGATACCTGTCTCTTTCTCAATAAATTCAGCCAATTTTTTTGGGTGATATATTATCGTTGTTTCCTAACGCTACAAACAATCTAGTGTTTTTAAGGGTGGAATTTCGTTCAACTTTTCTTATTTCTTCGTATTTTCTAGTATTTAAAGTATCTTTTAGAAAATACTTCAAAACACTAGCAATAGTTGTTTCAGCGTCTTCTCTAGATTCTTCCAAAATTTCTTGTGCTAATTCCTTATAAATCTTTTCAGTATTTTCTGAACAGGAAGCTAATATTTCGTCTTTAATTCTATTAATTTTAGAATTGATAATATCTGAAATATTAGGAATTTTGGCTTCTTTAATGTCTGAACCTACAGAATTTTTGATAAATAAAAATTTTCTAAATTCTCTTGGTGTAACAAAAGTTATTGCAGTACCTTCATTACCAGCCCTTGCTGTTCTTCCAATGCGATGAATATAATTTTCTGGATTTTGTGGAAGTGAATAGTTTATTACATATTTAAGATTGTCTATATCAATTCCACGTGCTGCAACATCAGTAGCAATTAATATCTTCGTTTTTTTGTCTTTAAATTTGTTTAATATTCTTTCCCTTTGATATTGTGATACATCACCATTTAAAACCTCAGCTTCATGTCCATTTTCAATTAATCTGTTAGCAACTTCTTCAGATTGAACTTTCGTATTGGTGAAGACAAGAGCATAAAAATCATCATCTAAGTCTATAAGTCGAATTAATAGATTAATTTTATCGCTTTCTTGAATTTTATAATAGACTTGTCTGGCTTTCTTTACAGTCAAATCTTCTTTACTATCTTTGATCGTAGAAATTATATTGAACTTTCCCATATATTTTTTTTGCCAATGAGATAATTCGAGGAGGAATAGTTGCTGAAAACATGAGGACTTTTTTTCTGTCATTGGTTTTGATATAATAAATTCAACATCTTCTATAAAACCCATATCTAGCATCTCATCTGCTTCATCAATGATTAAATATTCAATATTGCTAATGTCTAAAGTTCCACGATTGAGATGATCAATAATACGTCCTGGGGGGGTACCTACTACAATATCAACGTGTTTCCTTAAATTCCTAATTTGTTCACTGATTGAAACTCCACCATATATTGAAATAACCTTGAGTTTTTTTTATTTCCTTTTAGAGAATCGAGCTCTTCACAAACTTGCAAAGCTAATTCCCTAGTGGGGGGGGTTAGTACAAGTGCCTGAACATAACCCGCCTTCTCTTTAAGTTTTTCAATCATAGGTATACCAAACGCAGCTGTTTTACCTGTTCCTGTCTGAGCCTGTCCGATTACATTACTTTCCCCTGATAAGAGGAATGGGATTACCATTTCTTGAATGGCTGTTGGTTCGTTGTAACCTTTACTCGAAATCGCATGTAATGTTGATTCGGAAAGACCCATATTTTGAAATTTATCCATGTAACATAACTCCTTTTAGTTCATATATTTGAGAATGGGTCTCTAATAAAATTCTCCAGAACATTATAACACAAATTAGTTCGATTAATATTTAAGTGTTTATAAAAATTTGTTTACTTATCCTATTAAATAATTTTAAAATATGGACAATACACGAATAATTATAGTAAAATTCATTGTTTCGTGATATAATTTGTTCGAATAGGGTCTTCCTTGACTGAGAGGTGAACTTGGTATGAAAGGATTATTGGAAATTTTTATTCCATTTGCTCTAATTATTGTTCTTTTAGGAGTTTCGTTCAATAAGGCCCCCCCAACAACTTCCCAAAAGCCGACAGATCTTTCTACACAAATACCTTCATTTTCCGAAGATGATGAAAATCTGTTTGAAACTACTTTTATTATAATATCTGTTCCTGAAAATACTCCAGAAGATGCAACTATTTATATGATGGGGAATTTCAACAATTGGCTTGTTGGCGATGAAAATTATAGATTCGAAAAGATGGAGGATGGTACCTATCAGTTAGTAATTAAAATGTCTCCGAATACTGAAATATTTTATAATTATAATTTGGGTTTTTCTGATTATGTAGAAAAGGATTTTTATGGAAATGAAAGAGATAGTAGAAATATAAGTTTGAATATAATAGAGATGTAGTACGTGATGAGATAGAAAGCTGGTAGGAGGATGCATAAAGCAAATGAAAAAAAGCTTACTTGTTAGATTTAAAGAATGATCATTTTGAGAAAGTTGCAAATTTTATCTATCCATTTTATGAGGAAAATCCTTTAGATTTTTTTTATTTATAGCTCCTTCAGGATTCTATACAAAACAAATAGCGGAAAGAATTGCTTCGAAAACGAATAGTACTATAAATCGAAATGCTTTTATGGTTATTAATCAATATATTACAGAGCTACTTAGGTTTTATGAGCCAGATGCGATTATTTTAGATAGAGATTTTTTTAAAAGTTTATTTAGAGAATGAAATTATAGATTTGATAGAAAGCGAAAAAAAAGATGAAGAATTTTCGCAGTATTTGAATGTAATATCTAATTCGCAAAAATCTGTAGAATATCTTTTAGACATTTTTGAAAAAAAATGGGAAATATCACGGGTACAAGATGAAAAAGTTGTTTCTTCTTCTGAGGAGTATAAAATATTAGACAATTCAATAAATGTTGAGTCTCATCTTTATAAACTATATAGTAAGTTGGAAAAAAAGTTTGGAAGATGTTCTTTCCACCAAATTTGATATGTCAATTAAGTATCAGAGAAATTATGATCCGATTAGTGTATACAAATGGTTCTATGAAATATTCCCTGAAATATTAAAAAAAAGAAGATAAGAAATATCTAGGAAAAAGGGTAATAATCTCGGGTTTTTTTGATATTTCACCGATAATTAATAAAACGTTTAGTGTACTTTTTAAGCTTTTTGAAGAAGTACATTTTATTACTTGGTTTGATATTCAAGATAGAGCTTTTGAGTCTATAAGAAACATTCATCATTTGCTCAAAGATGAAGGCTTTGTTTTGATAATAGGTATACTAACGAACATTTAAAAGACGTCTATGATGATACACAATTTTATTTTGTACCTGTACGTAATGAAATTGCTGAGATTGAATATGTTTCTAAAGAAATAAAAAGTAAGTTAATCAATGAAGCTCTATCTCCAGATAATTTTGGAATAGTTGTTCCAAATATTTCTGTAGCAAGATTGGTATCTGATTATTTAGATGAGATAAAAGTTCCAAATAGATTAAAAAAACGATATTCCTCTGTCAGAAAGTCAGATGGTGCTTATTTTGCTTCAACCTATTAAAACATTAGTAAAAGGTTGTGAGGTTGAAGATTTATTGGCGATGGTTGAAGGAGGATATGGAGGAAAAACAGAATTAACTATTGACGAAATAGAATATTATCTTAAAAAAAATCAACTTATTTTATGATATTCCAAAAGCATCTTTAAATCAAAGAAAAGATAAATGGCTTACTACAATAGAAAATGAAATTAATAAAAAAATTTTTCTTATAAAAAGTACAGAAGAGTCGGAAAGAGTTCAAATTGAACTAAACGAATTGTTGGAATTACAAAAATGTTTTCAAAATATATTTGATATTTTGAAAGAGGTTCAGCAAATCGAAAAGAAGAAAACAGGTTTTACAATTTCAGATTATAGAGAATTAATAAGAAAATGGATAGAAAAAGATAATATCAATTTTAACATAGTAAATAAATATTTAGATGTAAACTCTATCGAAAGTGAGATCAATGCAATTAAAACATTTGAAATTTTGTTGTTAAATGTTGAAAAAAAAGTTTGGAAAAATTATAAAGGGAGACAAAAAAAATAATTTAGATAAGTTTTATAAAATAATTTCTTCACTTACCCAAATAAACACCTTTAGGGTAACGGAGCTATATGCGAATTGTGTGGAAATAATGAGCCTTGAAGATTCGAGATTTGTCAAAAACGATACAAATATTTTATTGATTTTACAGAAGACAATTACCCATCAATTAGAGTAAATCCTTTTCTTTCTTCTTTGGATAATCAAGGTGTTTCTATGTCTAAGTTCTCAGAAAAAAATAAGTAGAAGAAATTTATTTATTTCCATGATATTTGCAGAAAATATTGTATTTACTTATGCAAAAGCACAATTAAATGGAGATCCTATTGTTCCTTCCCCCCCATATGAAAAAGAAATGAGGCAAACTTTTAAAAACATTCATTATTCAGATAATTTTTTTATTTATAAAAGGGAATCTGCCAAAAGAGCCTAATAATATATATTCTGAAAGAGAAGCGATTATATACTACCTATTAAATGACAAGAAAGAATTTCTGCCCGAACAATTTTTGGTTGAAAGCAAGAGATTTGTTGAACAGATTAATAACCATTCTTGGAATTTATCTAATAAAACAGAATTGGGAAAATTAAGTCACACAAAGATATCTACATATGTAGATTGTCCATTTAAATTTTATTTGAGCCAAATTGTTCATTTAAAGGGAGATAAGGATTTTAACATTTTTTTTCGAAGGACTTATAAAACACAGGTCTTTAAAAGAATTGTTTAGTAAGTATTCTGATTATCCTTCAATGTTAGAAAAATATTCAAATTACGAAGAAATAAGAGACGAAATCAAATTAGTATTAGAGGATATATGGGATGATTATGTAGATGATTTTTTTTATTCTTATCAGGCAATAAAAGAGGTAGTGATTGAGCAATTCATCGAGGATTTGTATGGTACTATCGAGACAATCTTGGAAAACTACATTCAAATTGATAAAGATAAGAAACTAACGTTTAGTCAAGTATTAGAAACAGAAGTAGAAGTGAAAACTAGTTTAGATGTAGGAATATTTGAGAACGTAGAATTAGAAACTCGAATTGATAGGATAGATCTTTTAAATGGCAATTTTTTTTGTATCTATGGGATAGTTTTGACAATAAATTACTTCCTGGAACTTATTCGATAGTTGATTACAAAAATTCAAATAGTTTTCAAAGTGAGCAACTTCTTGTTTATTATTTAGCTCTTATAAACTCCAAAGAATGGAAAAATAAATTAATAGATCATGATGTGTTTTTGAAATTTCATCTCACGAAAAAAAGACGATATTAATAAAAAAATTTATAAAAATTCAGAAAGACAAAATTATTTACCCTGAATTTAGGAAAAAAAGCTAAATATGTTTCTTTTGATTTTAAGGAATTTGAAGTTTGGTTAGAAAATATTTTGAAAAACATCGATCAATCTCAATTTACTCCTGTCTGTTATAATGAAAGTAAAATTAAAAGATTTTTTTAAGGAAATGCGCGAAAAGTATAACTGTGCAGATTCTAATGAAAAAGAATACAATTGTTTAAATAATTATGCTTCTTGTCAATTTAAAAGTTTATGCCAGCTTTTAAACTATAAAGATGGATTTAAAAATATCATAAACAAAAACTACTAAAAATATTACAAAATTTAATTTATTATGATAAAATAACTAGGTATTATATATTGATTTTTAGGTAAAAAAATAATGTTCAAATAATATAGGACGATTATCTGGGAGGAAAAAAATGGAAGATGGAAGGTTGGACAATGAGATAACTTTTGAAGATATATTAAAGATATTCAGAAAAAGGTTTTGGTGGTTTTTTTTCTTACTGTTGTGGTAACAGTTGCAATAGCTTTAATATATTTGTTTACTACTACCCCCTATATACGAGGCAAGTACGACTTTAAAAGTTGGTTCATCACAGCAAAGTTCTGTTGTGGATATATTTGGTTCACAGATGACTTCAGGTTCTTCAAAAATATCAACCGAGATTGAACTTATAAAAAGTCGTAGAAATTTAGAAAAGGTGGTTGATAATCTACATTTGGTTGATTATTTTAAAGAAAGATCAGATAATCCAGAAAACGTGACAAAAAATGGTGTAATTAAAAAAAATGGAGGATATAATAACAGTTTCTCCTGTAAAGGATACGAACATTGTAAAGATTTCGGTACAAAGCGAAGATTCAGACTTTGCAAGAAAAGTTGCTAACGAGCTTGCTATAGTTTACAATGACTTGTTAAAAAGTTTATCCCAGAATGAATATACTTCAAGAAGGCAGTTTATAGAGGAACAGATACCAAAAGCCGAAGCAGAGTTAAATACCGCCCAAGACAATTTAAGACAATTTAAAGAAGAAAATAACGTCTTTTTATTAAATGAGGAAGCTAAAGCTATTTTACAATTTTTAGTTACTTATGATCAACAAATTAACACATATCAAGTACAATTGGAACAATCTAAAGTTAGGATCGAAGCAATCAACGATTTATTAAAGAATATTGATCAAGAAATTATTTCTTCAGAAACTATTTCGATTAACCCTGTTGTTAGTAATTTAAGGAATCAAATTGTAAATATTCAAGTTCAATTAGCAGGTATTGAAGGAACAAAATCTGCGAATGACCCTGAAGTATTAAAATTGAAAGAGCAATTATTTCAAGCCCAAGAGATGCTAAAGAAAGAAATAGATACGATAGTAACCTCGCAATTAAAATCTATAAATCCTCAATATAGTAGCCTGTACTCTCAATTAATTGAAGAACAAGCTAATCTACAGGTGATTCAAGGAACAATACAAGCTTTAACTTCTATAAGAGACGGCTATCAACAAGAGCTTGTAAAATTACCCTCCCTTGAACAAAAGCTGATGGATTATGAAAGAGAAGTCAAAGTAAAGGAAAACCTTTATGTTCTATTGCTTGAGAAATTAGAAGAAGCGAAAATTGCTGAAGCTGGGGTTATAGGAACTGCAGATATTATTGATTTAGCTTTTGTTTCGCCAACTCCGGTTAAACCTAATAAAACACTGACGGTAGCTATAAGTGGTGTTTTAGGGATATTTTTAGGGATACTCGTTGTGTTTTTAATTGAGTACATGGATAAAAAAAACTTAAAGATGAAAATGAACTTAAATCAATTATTAAAGGAGTTCCAGTTTTAGGACGAATTCCTCATTTTGAAATTAATCAAGAATCTGGAGAACTTCCTGTTCTTAAAGACCCTGTTTCACCAATTTCTGAAGCCTACAAAATGTTAGCAACAAATATAAGTTTTTCAAATACAAAAGAGCCAAACACCATTTGTTTTTCTAGTGCAGGTCCTAGCGAAGGAAAGACAATTACCGCTGCGAATGTAGCAATTTTCTATGCTCAAAACGGTAAAAAAACGTTACTATTAGATGCTGATATGAGAAGACCTCGTGTTGATAAGATTATGAAAATTAAAAATAAAAATTTGGGATTAGTAAACTATTTGATGAGAAAGGTGTCGTTAGAAAAAGTTCTAGCCAAACCCGTAGCAAGTCTTCCAAATTTTGATGTATTACCAGCGGGAGTTTTGCCTCCAAATCCAACCTCACTTTTGACATCTAACGAATTTCTTGAATTGCTTCAAACGCTTAAAGAGCGTTATGAAAAAATAATTATAGATCTACCTCCTATTATGGTTGCCCCCCCAGATGCGCAAATAGTAGCCAGATATTCTGACGGGGTAATTTTGGTAGCTCGTTATAATGGGACATTAAAACCAATGTTAAGAGCTGCCTATGAGAATATTGTTTCTTCAGAGGTTAAGTTGTTGGGAACAGTTATCGTGGATATTGATGAAAAGACATCAAATTACTATTATTACTATTATTACTACTCAGACGATGGAAAGAAAGTTAAAAAGCGAAAAAGAATTGATACTACACTTAAAAATTAATTTGTATTTAGTTTTAAAGATACAATAGAAAGAGGATGAAATGAATGTTTATTGACATACACAACCATCTTTTACCAGGTGTAGATGATGGGATTAGAAAGATCGAGGATACAATATTAGAGTTAAAATTATATAAAGAACATGGGATAAGCCAAGTTATCTTTACTCCACATATAAATAATCCTTCTGTTAATACAAGTGTTGAAAAAAATAAGGAATACTTATGATAGTTTAAAAAAAACCTCATAGAAAGTGAAACAGGACTAATTACCTATTTAGCTTCAGAATTATATTTAGTTCCAAATTATAAAGAGTTCATTCCTTTTAATGATTCTTTTGTATTAATTGAGTTTCCTACACGTGTTTATCCAATTTATGCCTTGGATGCAATATTTAACATACAATTAGAAGGATATGAGGTAATTCTTGTTCATGTAGAACGTTATAGGTGGTTGTTTGAGAATAAAAAAACTTATCCAACGAATGAAAGAAATGAACGTTTATTTTCAAGTGAACTTTGAAGGAATAGATACAGAGGAAGGACGTTTTTATTTAGGAAACAATTTAGTTGACTTTTTGGCAACTGATAATCATGGTAAAGATAATAGAAAAGAAGTGGACCTAAGTTTATTTTCACGTTATTCCAAAATTACGACAAGAGCTTTCGAGTTATTAGGTCTTAACACACCAGAAAAGCTTTAGGAAGTGGTATTTACGAGATTAGAATTAATGATCAAAGAAGAATTTGAGATATATAAAAATAAAATGTACGATGAATATGCTAAAGTTTTATCTGAACATTTATTACTACCTTATCATGAATCATTAGCTAGGGCTGAGGCACAAATAGACAATATTTGTGGAGAAGATGAAAAGAAAGGAAAAAAAATTATGCCTATAATATAATTAACGAAGAAAATGAACAAGTAGGTAAAATTTGGGTTTTTGTCAATAATGATTTAAAAAAAAGCCTTCATTTATGATATTAGAATCTTTCCTAAATATTTAAGGAAGGGATATGCAACAAAAGCCATAAATGAATTAGAACAAAAGCTTAAAGAAGATAAGATTAAAAATATAGGATTAAACGTTTTGCAAGTAATAAAGCAGCTTATAATCTATATAAAAAGTTAGGTTTTACTGAAACTTACGTAATTCTTGTTAAAGGATATGATAATCAAAAATTCATAACCCTTCCTAGATTTTTAAAGTTTTTACAAAGTTTTTTTTGAAAGACTAAATTATAGAGCGGTAGCTGTAGAGATGAAAAAGAAAATAGATTAAAGTTTTATAAGTAGAGAAAAACAAAAACCTCCTTAAAAAAAAGGAGGTTTTTTTATTTTTTTAAATTTTTTTTAGAATTCAACCCCCCCTGCAAAAACCTTAAATTTGGGTTTGAATGAGTTTTTGTAAAAATCTTTGTATTCTTCAACTATAGTTGGTTTTGCAAACAATATATCTGCGCCAACTTTTACGTCTAGATTTTGTACTACAAAAGCAGCTCCTGCGCCGCCACCAAAAGCTAATGATGAACCAGTTAATTTATTGTCACCTAAACCAAAGGAATAATTAAATAATCCTTCAACAAATACATCAACAGGAAGCTCTGGCAAGAAAGGATTTAAGCTTTGTCTGTATCCAAGATTCAATGTGATATCCATTTGAGTAAATTCGACAGAAGTGGCTTCTACAGTTGCTTTAACTGGGAAGTAATAATCAAATGCTCCACCTAATACTAAAGCTCCACCTTCAACGAAACCCAAATCTTCGTACAAATAGTTTGCACCTATGCTTAACCCATTGAAAGATACATCACTTGCAACTGCTGTGTCAGTTGAACTAACTGATGTATGAGCATATCCACCTGTTACTTCAAATGCTGCAAAACTAAAAACTGCTAAAACCGCAACTAATAAAGTTACTACTACCTTTTCATTAATACCCCCCCTCCTTCTGAGATATTTATTATTTAAATCAGAATTTTATAGATATGAAACAACATCCTAATTAATATTCTACCATATTCTATCATATAAATTTTTAATTAATCATTAAGAAAAGATAAATATATTTGGTTTTACTTCTATAATATTTGGTAAAACTTTATTAAAATTTAAAAGAAAAATATTAAGCTTATCTTTATGAACAAAAGTATGTAAAGAGGTACTTTTCATAACTTTAGAATAATCATTCTTAAAAAAATTTTGTATTGGTTACAATTTTATCCTGAGAAATATTTTTAAAAGTATTCTTTTCAGTGTTTATAGTAGCTAAAGAAGCTCTATTTTTTTTATATAATGCCAATAATAATTTTCTTGGGAATACATGTCCTTGATGTTTTCTAACTCTTTTTTTGTAATCCTTTTGTAGGACAAAATAATATTCACTTATAAAAATTTTTTTTATTATTGTTTTTTTTCAATCATCCCTAGAATATCCATGATCTCTAATGAATTTTCGTTGTTTAATAAAACTGAATGTATATAAATGTGGTCATTTAATTTGATATTACTTGTGGTTCTGTTAGCAAATGTTGACACAATAAACAGAAGAAAAATTAAAAGCGCCACAAGAAACTTTGCATTTTTCATCATGTTCCCACCTCCTAACTCCTGATTTATAGGTTCTTTTGAAAATATATTGAGAAAGGAAAAGATTTTTTTCTTTATGAACACTAATAAATTCTAAATTTTAGATATTAAAGTCATATAAATATCATCTTTTAAATAATGATAAAGAATCAGCCTTAAAATTTGATTAAAGAAATGGCATATTGTAAAAATAAAGAGTTAGCTTTACCATTAATTACATAATAAAAGTTCATTTAATGGAAAAGCTAACCCCCCCTCATTAAAAGAGAAATCTTCAATCTAATCTTTAAAAGGCACTTCTTCATAGGAAGGTATAGAAGATTGAGCACCTTTTCTTGTTACAGAAATAGCTGATGCAGCATTTGCAAATTTAAGACTGTCAATAAAGTTTTGCGTTTTTTTTCATAATATACAGAAAACGCTCCATTGAAAACATCGCCAGCTGCAGTAGTATCAATTGCTTTTACCTTTAAAGCTTTTATATAACCATAATTTTCTTTATTGTCTATATAAAAACAGCCTTTTTCTCCCAATTTTATTATCAAATTACTAACTTTTGATAATCTTTTAAAAGCTAAAGCTTTGTCCTCAAAAACCCAATTTTCAGGAATATTCAATTTATCACACAAAAATGTAAATTCAGTTTCATTAGGAGTCAAAAAAAATCAACTTTTCCCAATACAGATATATTTGTGCTCATTACCGGAGCGGGATCATAAACGATTTTGATTCCTTTTTTTGTTTAACCTTAAAATTGAATACTCAACACTTTCTGGGGGGGAATTTCATTTTGTAGTAAACAAATATCTATCTTCTCTTCGTAATTGTTCAGAAATAAATCTATTTTATCCTTATCAACTTTATCATTAGCTCCTGTGAATAGTATAATTCTATTTTCTCCGGTTTTTTTCTACCTCAATAAAAGCGCTTCCGGTCTTTTCACCCTTTTCAATGTAATATCCTTGAATGTCATATTTTTTTATAATTTTCAGAAATTTGATTTCCATACTCATCTTCTCCCAAACATGTACAAAAGTAGACAGTTTTATTTGACAGTTTTGCAACTGTTACAGCTTGGTTTGCACCTTTTCCTCCAAAATAAAAATTCAAAGAATTAGCTTTTTGAGTTTCTCCTGGAAGTGTTAAATGTTCAACATTAAAAACTATATCCATATTACTACTACCTATTACGGCAATCACTCGTAGAATCCCTCCTACTACCTTTCATTTATGGTTATTAATATTCAATTAATATGATGGGTGGGGAGAATTCCCC